>Ga0209589_1001807_pt1 | contig 35986 bp, 17 predicted proteins | sample CowpeawhiteBW_FD_187525 | JGI IMG/M metagenome (GOLD analysis project Ga0209589, IMG submission 187525) | Root nodule microbial communities of legume samples collected from California USA - Cow pea white BW (SPAdes) (version 2) | ecosystem: Host-associated > Plants > Roots > Nodule | place: USA...
ATATGACTTTAATAATAATTTATATGTATATATAAACAAATTTAAAAAATAAAACAAATTAAAAAATTTGAAAACTAATTAAAAAAATTAAAAAAAATAAAAAAAAAAACTAAACGGGCCAGCCCGGCCCGGTCCGTTAGCCCGTCCTATACGGGACGGGTTGTGATTATTGACCCGTTTCTATTTGACGGGCTGGCCCGTCCCAACCCGTTTTTTGACGGGCCACATACGAGCCGGGCCAAAGCGGGCCGGACTGGCCCGTTTGCCACCCCTACATGTCGTATCAACAATCTACTATAAACTTATAACTAGAGAGAATTAAAATTAGAGTATACTATTAGATATAAATCATGCATATCCCTCAAGTAATACTTTAAAGCTAATAAAAAAAGTTAAAACAATAATTATCTTAAAATATTTTTATTTAAAAAATACATATAAAACATAGTATCATTAAAAAAAAATATTTAATCAAAACATAAGTATTTTGAATCAAACCTACTCTTCTACCTTCTGAATAAAAGTGGGAGTGTGACAAAAAATGAAAACGAAATTTTTAAAATTCAAAACAAACCATTTTCACAGAGTGGTTAATTTCAAATCAAATCATTAAAAAGTCCAAAGTATGCCTAAAGAAAGATTATTCAAGCGAACAAAATATAAAAATAAAATCATTTGAAAAAAAATTACTGACCAAAACTGCTTCAGAAAAACTATTCCATGCATTATTCAATATAAAACTTTGTAGTAATGTGCAATATAATCATTATGTTCTCTCTTTTATTTACTTTATCTCATAGGAAAAATCTTAAATCATATAAGATATATTTAATTTATAACAATAATATATAAAAATATATATCAAATTTTCTGTAGTGAATTAGTGATCCAAACCATCAAACAAAAACCTCGTCTTTGCCAAATTTGGCAGCAACTCTGGCTTCAAATTTTTTGACTATAAAAAATGCATGACAGTAGAGAAGCATTGCATGAACCCCATAATAAAAACATTTTATTCAGTTTCCATTCGAACATCAAAAACTTAACATTGGTGCAATCTACAGAATATCCCTTGTGGAAGTTATTCATGCATATTAGTTTCTCCACTAAACAAAATACAAAGATAGCAAAAACCAGAACTACATGACACATGCATCAATGGAAAGAAAGCAGCATCTCTGAGGCCAGAAGGGATGAGCACCACAAATAGCTTCTACAGTTTCTACAGCTTTGACCAAAGACGGCTCAAGCTTGCTTGAATTGAGCCATGAGGCTCATCCGTTGGTAAATACACATCATCCTCAAACTGCATAACCATCAAGTGTCATTCAAAAATCGTCACACAAGAAAGTAATTTAGAAAATACACTGATTTTAAACCTAACTCAACCCTATAAAACTGATTTGAAAATGCGATGATTTTAAATTTAACTCAACCCTACAAAACTGATTTGATAAGACGAGAGTTAACCTCTACTTATATAGTGTAATTTGACTCTATCTAGAGTCAATGTAGACAAATATAATAAATATATAATTGCAAATTATCAAAATAAAAAGTAATAAATTATTTTATCATAAAAATATTTGTGTTTCATGGATGAATACTTTATTTATATTTATCCGTAAAATATCTTGAAATATCATATAGGAGAATATTTGACTCAAATTGAACTATGTACATGAGAGTATAATAGCATCTTTGAACCAAACCGTTTTAAAATTTAACTACAAGAAAAACGGAATCATTTTAGAAGTTCTGACTAGGATCTTTTGCAAAAAACATTTCTGGTTCAAAACAAACCACAATATGAAAGCAGTTCAACGAGGTTCTTTGGAAAATCTAACCATGCACATGCATATGCATATGTGTAAAATGGTTAACCAAACAGCTTCATACCAAACCAATCCAAAAAAAAAAAAACCTTTTTGGAATAAAACTTAACCAAACACTTTATGAAAATAGCTTGACTCAAACTGAACTGGTTTTATTGTTTCCATAGCCTCTCTCCAATGGTACTTCCTAGGTAGGTTTTATAAATTAGAATTAGATTTATTAAAATCTGATTTCTTGGTATATCATATAGGAAAAAAATTCCTTACAATTATTTATATTTATTGCAATGTAAAAACTATTACGCTAGTTTAATACCCGATTTTATATCTCCTGCATCTATTTTCTATCTTTCAATACCAAAAAAATTGCATCATTGGAGTGAAAAACTGGTATTGTTCTTTGAAGTGATGTAACATGGTAAGTAAGACTAATAAAAAAAGAGTTAAAATTTCAAACTATGTTCATTATTTGGTGAACATGTCTAACTTGTGCAAGCTTTTCAGGGAAAAGAATGAATACCTTCACAATTGGACCATCCTTGTTTGAGATGTTGACTGGTAAGAAATGAAGATTTGGCATCTTTAGATGGACATAAGCAATGTCAGGAAATCTGAAACACAAAAACATAAAAGTCTTGTTATTCCCTCTATGATTGAAACAAATTCATTGAACTTGTGGCATTTAGGGGACAACCTAAAATGTCTGTCAAATGAAGAGACAATAGAGAGACAAATAACCTGTTCAGTGTTGCCTTTGCCATCAGGTAGAGTGTGTTTTGAACAGAAGGGCTATAGACTCCAGTATTTGGTGGCCCGAAAAATGTGTCAGCCAGAACTGTTTTCACTTCCAGATACTTGTCTGTGAAGTATAAAGGCTTCTGAGGGAGGGTGTATAGCGATTCGTACGAATACCTACGTTGTTGAAACAAAAGAGAAAGAGACATACGATGAATCTCTAATGTCTACAGAGCACACAGGGTTATGTATTTATAAATAAGAAAATACAAAGAGATGAGTCTAAAACTGTTACATCTAACCGAAATATCTAACACGAGTAAAACAACACCGGTGTTATGGTCAATGAGAAAACTTCTCAGACTAAAAATCCTTACCTGGATGAACCTGTGTGAACATGACAAGAAAATTTTCAAGAAATACTAATGAAATTGTTCATATTGTACCCATAGAACTGGTTTATATAGGATAAAGGGATTGAATTTAAAACTTACCTCCAAAGAGCAGTTACTTCTGTTGCCAAAATCCTCTCACGGGTATCAGGAAGTGCTGTGTACTTGTCTCTTATGAAATTCACAAAACCAGACTGCTCAAAAGTGCAAGAAAAACAGACAAGGAAACCAGCATCAACATGTATGTTCAGAACAATACATCTTTGTAACAAAAGCTGTCTAATATATCATGTTATCTCCAATTGTACTAACAACATTTTGTTACAGAAATTGGAAATACTACGCGAAAATCAAATGTAAAAAGCTTGCCTGGGTTGTCTTCAACACTGACAATCCTTCAATACCAGAAGTCAATTGCAGTGAACCAGATTTCTGTACTATTGCCTCTGCTGTATGCTTCTCAGATCCAAGTTTGAAACCTTGCAGAAATAAAACCAAGGACTCAGAAAAGAAACAAAGTGCAGTTTATAAGTCAGATTTGTTTCACTAAATCAAGAATTTATCAGTATTTTCTGTTTCAATAATAAGTACTTATTATTAGAAAGTGAACTTTAAACCTAACAACCGACAAAATTGGATTGGATTATAAGGTGAGGTTTGTACATCCGACTTATATATTATAAAATTGTCTTATCTCTAATCAAAGTAAGACTTCTAACACTTATACAAAAGGGAAGAAACCAAAAAGTGATTAACTGATATCAATAGTGCCAATGAAAAAAACTGCATTGTTCAAGATGCAAAATGAAAGTTTGAACAGAAAAAAGGTAGCTAAAACTCTCTTAAATATTTCAGATTTTATAACCTAGAATCTTCAACTGTAACAGAAATTGAATGGAACAGAGTACGATATATACAAGCACATTCTAAAACAGACAAATTGTTTTGAAATGTACAGTAGTTTGACTAACCATGTTGATGAGGTTGACCATCCACAATGACACGCTCCCATGGTTTTTCCACAATATTCACAATAGCACCAGTAACCTACAGAAAAGCAAGTAAGAATTTTCTTTCTAGAGCAGAGAAACAACACCAAAAATTCCAAAAACTCGACAGAAAATCTGAATTCATATTACACTCAAAACTATTGCAATTGGTGCGTGAATAACATGGTACATGACTCATTAAAAGACGGTTCAGAACAAAATGTTCAGTTTAAAACAGATTAGAAAAACTACAACAGGATAAAGAAACAACAAAAACAAATAGAGAGCATCATGGAGTACAGAAACTGATAGAAGATTTTCAGTGACCAACCTTCTGGTAAAATGATACAAAGTGCTTGGCAAGTAGAATAGCAAAGTCTTCGACAGAAAGTATGTCCGAACATTCCTTTGCTTTCGCATAAACCTAATTCAACATTACATAAAACTAAAAAATTAGTGAACTGAAGATCACACAAACATGTTCCTGTTCTATATAAATTCAGCTTTCGAGAAACATGTACCATGACAAGAAAATAAGATTGACATTCATGAACAGGATCTAATCTTGAAAATTCAAACTGTTATTCATGTTCAAGCTCAACTAAATGGGTAAACCATCGAAAATAGATCTTAAGCAACATTCAGATCAAAGGGGTAAACGGGTTAAAAATTCACAACCAGAAATCAATTAACTGGTATAATATCAGCCCCGTTTAAGAGCACAACGAATCAAAACCTTAAACTCCACACACCCAAACACCTGATGTCACTTGCAGAGCAAGATGAGAACAGATTCAGATTCTCTACTTTTTTGTTTTCCACTTTCCTCACAAATCTTTCCACGTAAACTACGTGAAAATGTAAACACTTTTTTCAAAGTGATTTCAAAACTTTGATTCCTTAAGTTTTGAGAACGAACCCCATCCAATAGAAAGCATCAAGCAATCAGAACAAGTACAAGCTTCACTGTTAAAACAAAAAAACAAAAAAAACAGAAGAAGAAGCAATCAGAGATAGGAGTTGATATTTACAAGGTGGTACTTGTTATTACCGTGTTTTTCATGGTATCGGTGGCAACTATGTCAGAGTTATCATCGCGGAGATAGGAGTTGACGCAATCAGAGAAGAGACTGATACCCACGCGCCACTCCACAACGAAGTGGCGACCCTGTGGCGTCTTCCACACGCGCGCAACTCTCACGCGCTCTTTTCCGTGCCTCTGCTCGAACTTGAATCCCTCCACAACTTCATGCGCCATGTTTTCGGAACACTTTTACGTTGCTGTGTTCTTTTCTTTCTCTTTTTAAGTGAGGTGAAAGAGTGAGTAAGAGTGATTTTACGGTTTCGAGTTTCGCTCTATTTATACGCGCGCGCGTTTCAAGTTCGGACAATGGCACCTTCGCCTGTTTCACAGTTTTACCAGTAACTCTGTGTGCGCGTTACATCATCGTCCAAACAAGTTCCAATGTTTCCAATTTTTTAACTACATATTGGTCTTGACTTAACCAAGATTGAATTTCTTCGATTAATTAAAATTGGTTAATAAAATTAAGTTAGAGGAAAGTGAAACGAGAGACTAACATTTCCACATTTTTAAAATTTAATTCGTAATAAAAAGTATATTTTTTTTTATGAATTTGCTACGTGGAAAGAAACCCAATTTGAAAATCATAGATGTGTCGTGGAGTTACTAGGATAGGATAAGGACATGCAGGTTTTAAAGGTAAGATGTATTAAAATAAGTTAAAAGTCAGTACGGCAATCTAATTTATATGTTTAATGAATAAGTGTAAAACTTTATATTATGACGATTCCATCATAACTAATATATAATAATAAGTTTACTATTTCTATAATAATTTTAAAAAATATATTATATGTGCAAGGTGTGCATATTTAATTTTCTCTTGTTAAGGGTGAATATATTATTTGAAAAAAAAAATGTATTGTAAAACTTATTCATACTTTGTCTATTTGGTTTCTGCATAGGTTTTGTTTAACTTTCTTTGTGAAAAATTTCAAGTGTTTTTAAGTTGTATTCAAATCTTCGTTTATAGAGTTAACACGTGCTTTTAATATAGATTACCAAAGTCTGAACAAAGGTAAGATGAAGTATGTAACCTTATTCAATTTTCACTTTTACTATCAAATTATTATATTTAATAACAACCACAAGCTACTTTTAGTTACGAGCATCATGCGTTTTTTCCAATGTTCAAAGCAATAAAAGATTATGAACAATTAAATTGAAAATTAAACAAAGTTAAATAAAAGTAAAAATTATAAGATTGAAATTATAGTTAAAATTTAAAAAAAAAATACAAATAACTAAAAATATGATTAAATATTTGTTTGATCCTCTATCTTTGAGTAAAAATTGGAATCAGTCTATCTTTATAATTTTGGCAGAATTTAGTCCTTCAACTTTACAATTACGTGAATTTAGTCATTTCAACCATTTTAGCTAATAAGATTAAAGTAAAAATGTGTCAAACAGTATAAACAACTCAAATATTATCATAAAAAACATTTGAAACGTCAAATCAATTTAACAAAATTTGGTTAAAAGAACTAAATTCACAGTTGAAAGGACTATATTGGACCAAAGTTTCAAAATGAGACTAATTCTAATTTTCACCATAAATCAAGGACCAAAAATATATTTAACCATTAAAAATATACTTGACTAAACTTAACAAAACTATAATAAAGATTGAGTTTATTACTTATAAAAAGAACCCACATTTTATTAAATTGTGCAAATTTTTAATTCATAGAAGTTTGAGTAATTAATTATGTAATTAGAGTTTATAAGTTTTATTAATTAACTATGTAATCAAAGTTTATAATTATAATGGTATCTTCTTTTAAGTTTGTGTTTTAAGTTTGTGTTGTTTCTTTTTATGTAGAGAATATGTCTAAATGTGAAAAACTCATTTTTTGCATTTATTTGATTGGAGAAGTGTCGAATTAGGACTGTATTGATGAGAAATATTCATTACTGAAAATGTGACAACAACTAGAAAGGGGGAATAAAGAAGAAAAAGCATATATTCACTAAAATAAAAACGTTCTAAGATTTATAAGAGGTGGTTCTTTGTTTTCAATGATTAAATCTTTGGTTAAAATTGAAAGGAAAAAAGGTTGTTCAATAAAATAATTTTATTTTAAAAAATTTCATCCTCTTTGTTATTTTTCAGTGATATTTACCCTGCTTTAGTTAATTGTACATATTGTTTATGTATTTGTTAAAAACTCTTCTGTATTGTTTTTATTTCCCAGACAATTCTTAATTTGTACCCTTACATTAAAGGATTTTGTGTTAAATCTCCACATCTCTTATACTTTTGTTCGATTTTCTTATCGTGATTTAATTTTTTTTTTGGTGTTTCTCACATATTTTTTTCAATTTTGGGAGGAATTTTATTTACTTACTTAGTGTTATGTTATTGAGTTATTATATTAATACATTCTTTTATCATTTGCACGTTGGATATAAAACTTAACTAGAAAACAATTATTTATACCTTTTCCAAATATGTATAATGTGAAAATCTAACCTCAGATCTTTTGTTATAAAAACAGTGTATCTCTAATCCAATGGGTTGAAGAAAAAAAAAAGACAACAGAATACAAACAAAACTATAAATATAACTAAATATGTTTTATTTATACACTTATTTTTGCCGTACAATTAATTTAAAATAAAATAATATCCAAAATATTATTGTTGTTTGGGATTTGGTAATAAAATAAATAGATATAAAAATAAAAACATATACAAAAGGAGGAGGATGTGGAAAGTTCTATCCTCAAATGAAGTTAAAGGAGGAGGATGTGGAAAGTTAAAGATGGTAATCCAAACTATTAAGAATAATTTGAAGATTTCATTGTCACCAAATTTTGTGGGGCAAAATGAATATTTATGACAGAAACTTTATGTTTTAAAATAATTAAAACTTTAGTATCTTCGATTTACTTTTTCTGTGGAAATTTTAGATGGTCACGATTACACACGTCTTTCAACAATGGGATATAAACATTTGCATTAAAATAACAGTTTAATCTATTTTTAAACTTACAAAAATACAATCCTTTTTATATGTTATTTTTATATTAAATAATTAATGATAAAATACTTTTGGGTTCAGGCATGTAGAACTAGTAAAGTTAGACCAATTTGTCTCAAGAAATTTAATAATAAAGTGCATCAAAAAGGTTTTCGAGAATTGACTTGATAATAAGAATTTAATTACATCCGGGAGGAATGCTTTGTAAGTTTTTTTTTCTTTGTGGATTCAAAGTATAAATCCTTCGTTGGTTTTTTTTATTTTTCTTTTTTACAAATATCTTAATTAAGTTATCTGATAATTTCAATTGGGTTCTATTTTTTAAAATATCATACAATTTTATTAGTTTTATTAATATAGTATTAACGAGGTTAATTCATGTGACATATGTGGTTAGTGAATATTATGAATTCAAAAGATTCTTTCAAACAAGACCTTAAAAAGAAAACCATGGTAAATTGTCTTCAAACAAGAACTTCTAAATAATATTACGAAATTCAAAAAACTTATAAACCATGCATATTGTTGGTTATAAATTATCTTCTATGTTAAATAATAACTAAATCTAGAGTTTTTTCATGTAGTAAACTTTTTCGCATATTTATTACGAGTTCAATGTATTTTATTTTTTCAACTAGACCCTTTTAAGGAAGATGGAGTTTAATATTTTTTCTGTTTGAAAAAAATATAAAATTTCTATTTGGAAAAAATATAAAAACAATATTTAAAATTATAAAAATATAGAAATTTTGTTTTTAAAAAAATTATATAGAAAAATTATAAAAATATAAAATTAAAAACATAACAAAATATAAAAAATTTTAATTAAAATTTATAAAAATTTAAAATAGACAAGATGTTAAAATTTATTGAATATTTAAAAAAAAATATAAATTTAGTAAAATATAGATTTTTAATTAAAATTCATAAAATTTTGAAAATAGAAAAAGTATAGAAATTTATTTAAGAAATATTATTTTAGAAGAAATATAAAAACAGAAATTTAAAAATCCAGCAATTTAAGATATTTGAAATAAATTTGATTATTATTTTCTATTTAAAAAAATACTTTTCAGGATTTAATATTTAATATTTAATTATTTAAATGTAAAGATATTTTGAATTCCTAGCTTCAATATGATCATTTTGCACTGGAAAATCAGTCCAAATGTGGTTTTGAAAAAAACCAAATTCTGGACTTTTAAATATTACTTTGTTGTTTAAAATATTTAAGAAAACAAAAAACAGATTTTATAATAATCGAACTTCTTAAAATTAAAACAAAATTGCATAGAAAAGCTCCTACTTCTATTTTTATATTTATTTTCTAAATAATTTTTTTTAATAAATTTTAATGATTTTTCTATTTTATGACATTTATACATTTCAATTAACAATTTTGATATTTTTTTATATTTTGAAATTTATATTTTTATGGTTTTTCTTATTAAAACTTTTTTCTAAACAAAATTTTTATATTTCTATAGTTTTAAATATTTATTTTTATAAAAATATATATTTTTTCAAATAAAAAAAATAAAAAATTGTGTCAACAGGATGTAGTTGAAAAAATGAAATATATGTGGATTTAATGACGGTAATAAAAATATTCATAAATATATGCATGAAATATTTGCTTTTGAAAAACTTAATTAGTTTCGTTGTAAAATATAGTTATTAGAAAAACAATCGAATAAGACGGTTATTCGTTAAAAATAATAATGAAAAGTAAAAAAGATAATTAGTTTTATTTTAAATCTTAACATGTATAACTTTCAAATAAAAAATTATATCTGTGAATTTTATAATCACAGTATTAAGTTATTCACTGTAAAAGTGATAACCTTAGAAGGTTGGAATAATTTTGGTCAATTCAACGATGTGTTAGAAACTCAAAACTCATAAATTAAAATTTATTAACGATGAAAGCGCGAAAAATAATGAGTTTCATTTGAGTGACACATTCAAATAAAAGATAAGGAAACATGACAAAGTTGTAAAAAGAACACATCACTTTCAAGAGTAATCCCAAAAAATAAATGTCAGGATAGTATGAAAAATATTTAACATTTTAAAAAAATAACATAATTATGTTAAAAGGATTATATCAATTCATTTTTTAAATTTAAAAACAAAAATATATTAAAAATTTTTATATATCAATCGCAATTTCTAGCATATATTAAAGTTGAAATGTGTTAGACATTATAAATAATTCAAATGATAGCATGAAGCACATTTTACACTTTAAGAAAATTTAACGTAATTAGGTTAAAAGGATTATATCAATTTATTTTTTAAATTTAGGGACACAAGTATATTAACGTTTTTGATGTGTCAATCGCAATTTCTAACATATAATAAAGTTGAAATGTCTTAGACGGTATAAACAATTCAAATGATAGCATGAAACACATTTTACACTTTAAGAAAATTTAACGTAAATTAGGTTAAAAAGATTATATCAATTCATTTTTTTAAATTTAGGGACACAAGTATATTAAAGTCTTTGATGTGTCAAATGTCTAGTATATATTAAAGCTGACATGTGTTAGACAATGTAAACAATTCAAATAATAGCATAAAATACATTTTACACTTAAAAAAATTTAACGTAATTAGGTTAAAAAGATTATATTCATTAATTTTTTAAATTTTGGGACAAAAATATATTAAAATTTTTGACATAGACGAATTCTAATTTTGTATTAAAACTTCGATACTAAAAACATATTGAAATCCAAGATATATATATATATATATATATATATATATATATATATATATATATATATATATATATATATATATTATAGAAGAATAAGAAAATTGGAGGGGGGCCATGACCCCACTATCATTGTTCTAAGGTCCGCCATTACTTAATGCCGTTAGAAAATAGAAACTAAAACCAATGTTTTTGAAAGAACATGAACCAAACAATGCAAGTTTACTCTGAAACTTGAGGGACCAAAACCATATTTTTTCCTAATAATAATGATATATTAATAATAATAATAGATGAATAATAATATTGATAATAATAATAATAATAATAAAAGATTAATAATAACATTAATAATTTTGTAATTTTAAATAATAACTTCAATTTCATTTTAATATTATTTTCACTATTTATATTTAAATTTATATCACCTTTATCTTTAGGGGTAAAATGATAATCATTTAATTGTGCCATTAAAATATTTTTTAATCTATCATACCCATCAATCACATCATACACAAACTTTCACAAACTTTCATCTCAAATCCACTAAAAACACACAAATTTTCCCTTAATCCAAACAATACTACAATCCCTTCCAATTCATCCACTCACTTTTTATCAAATCCTCTTCCCAATCCAAACACACCATAATTGGTGGAATTGGGAGTGAAGATGTCGCATCATTGTTGGGTGATCTGGGAGATGTTTTGAAGGAGGATGTCTAAGGGAAAAGTATTGATGTAGATGCTGATGCGACCGGTGAAGGGGACTACTTAGGTCTCCCACCTTGTCTTGGGTATGATTGGATTGACCATAACGTCCTCGAATACATTACCCATTATAGGTGCGAAAAATCTATTCATTACCTTGTTGAACGAGTTGATTTTCTTAAAGAAGATATTTATAACGATCTCTTTAGTTTTTAGTTTAGTAAAGGGAACAAGCATGTTTGCCATAGTTTTCAGGTTGTAAATTTTTTTTATACATTAATAAAAATTATAATACACCACTTGAATGAAATCACATAAGGAATAAAGATTAAACTATTAATAATTGAAAATTAGCATAGACATTTCATCTTTGGAACTTCAATCTATGTGACAATGGCATTAAGTTATTATATTTTAGTAAATAAAAAGTCTTTCTATAATTGTGGTGATAAAATTACACTTATGAAAAGAGTTAGAAAATAAAAAGTAATTATATAAAAAAATCAAAATGGTATTCTACATGATAAAAATAAACAAGTAGAAATATTAAAAAAGAGTACAAATGATTAAATGTGGGTCTTAAAAACAATTTGATACACAATTCAATAAAATCGAACAAAGAAAAATAAGTATAATTAAGGGTTTGATAAGATGAAAATTACTTTGAAAATCTAAGAAAAAATTTCAGATATCAAAGTAGTCGAATTGTTAAGAGATAGTGAAAGTTGTTTTAGCAAAGAAAAGTTATTCATATAACACAAAAACTAAGGATTAAAGAGACTTTTTTTATTACTTGCTAAATGAAATATTTATGCATTTTAACTTTTGAAATTGACAATCAAATATTTTTATGTGAAAAAAATTAAAAATTAAAAAGAGTAGAAATATTTAAATGTGAGACATAAAATTGTTTGAGTGGTTGTAATTAATAATACATCATTTAAACATAATCGTATAAAGGTTATGATAAGATGAAAAATATCTTTGAGATGCGAGTAAATTTCAAGGATATAAATCAAGTCAAACAATTAGAAAAGAGAGAGAAAAATGTGTAACGAAAAAAGAATTTATTTATATATATATATATATATATATATATATATATATATATATATATATATATATATATATATATATATTGATCAAATGTCAAAACTCCAACTCATGTACAACAACAAACAACATAGTTCCTCTAGGAGTTTCGTAAACTCCACGACTCTTCGTACCCATAAATCGATTCTCAACCATGTCAACATGCTATATATGGATTTCTTTATCACTTGATCTTAATGTTCTCTTAACAATCACATTGACCATCTCCCTTAGGGATGACAACAAGAAGAGGAAGGGACAAACTTCACTATCTCATATCCATATCCAAAGAAAAAATCTATCCTCATTCTCATTCCTAAATTCAACGAGTATAATTTTTTTGTCTTATCTTGATTCCCATCGGGAAACGAGTATACACATGTACCCATACTCGTATCCGCTTTCTTACTGTTTCAATATCAATTAACCAATTTTTATAAAATAATAAAAAATTATTGCAAAGAAAACATAATATTATCAAATATTCAATATCAAAATGACGTATTCTTATTTCTTCAACATCAAATATTTAGAAAAAAAATTATAATTGTATACATTCCAAATTAAAATACCAAATAAAATTTAATGAGAACCAAAACATTTATTAAATATGCAAACATTAATAAGAAAAAGTTAACAAAGTTTAAAATATGTTTAAAAGGTTACAAAAACAAATTAGATATTCAAATTTAAAAAGTATTTTACTCTTTGTCCCATTCTTTAAATTCTAATTAAATATATTTTTTATATACTAATAAAAACTATAATATATCACTTGAATGAAATCACACAAAGAATAAATGTTAAATTAATAATAATTAAAATTTAGCGTAAAATGTTCACCTTTTGAACTTTAATATATGATTAATGGTAATAAACAAGATTCATGAGAATGACATTGAATTATTATATTATAGTAAATGATTTTTTTTATTTAATTATAGTGATATAATTACACTTATGATAATGGATTAGAAAATAGAAATAATTATATAAAAATATCATAACAATATTCTACATGATAATAATAAACAACAAATGAAAATATTAAAAAGAAGTAAAAATAATCAAATGTGTATCTGGGAAACAATTTGATACACAATAGAATGAATTCATAAAAAGGAAAACAAATGTATAATTAAGGATATGACAAGATGAAAAATATCTTAGAGATTTAAGAAAACTTTTAAATATCCAACTAGTGAAACAATTGTGAGATAATGAAAATTTTTTTAGTAAAAAAAAGAGTTCTTCAAATAAAACAAAAATTTAGAATAAGAAAATAGAGAAGATAATTATTTTATATTACCGGGTAAATTAAGGGTTTGTGCTATTTGTTGGGTAGTGAGCTCCCTTCCTATGTGAAGAAAATGCCTAAAACTTGAGAAACTCATGTCTCACTTAAGCTAGTGGAGAGCGGACTTCAAAATAAAAGGAGAGGCAGAACAATAGAGTCAAAATCCACCACTAAAAACCCTAGCACATTGAGAGAGAGGTAGATGGAAGAATCTGTTCACGTTTTTCACAGAGCTGCTAGTGTAAAATTAGCACTTCGGATTCGTTCACTGTTGGATTGTGGTGAAAATTCTACAACAAGTTCGGAACACATTGTTCTTCATTTTGATCAGTCAGATCGTTGATATAAGGGCTGAGTTGGAAGAAATTAATTTTGCACTGCAACAGTGATTGTATAGGTTTTTCTTCTCTTTATTCTTCCCTATTCGAAAGTTTTGTTGCTTTGCTATTTGGTTGGGTGTTGACACTAATTTGTGCAGTTGATTGAGACTCATTTGTACTCATGAAGTTATTTCTTTGGTCTGGATGACTCGTGATTTTTATCCTTGATTTGAGGGGTTTTCCACGTTAAAAATCTTGGTGTCTTTATTTGTGATTGTGGTAATTTATTATTGTTGCTGATAGTTGATCCTCATAGATTCTTGCAAGTTAGGGAAAATTATCAAAGAGCAGCAATAATAAATCACCACCATTACAAATAAAGACACTAGTATTTTTAACATGGAAAACCCCTCAAATTAAGGTAAAAATCACGAGTCGTCCAGACCAAATAAATAGCTCTACTATGATCAACAAGAGTACAAATGAGTCTCAATTAACTGCACAAATTAGTGCCAACACTCAACCAATTAGAAAAGCAACAAAGCTTTCAAATATGGAAGAACAAAGAGAAGAAAAACCTATAAAATCAATGTTGTAGTGTGAAATTAATTTCTCTCAACTTAGATCCTGTATCAACAATCTGACCGGTCAAAATGAAGAACAATCTGCAGTGCGGAGTTTACGGTAGCAACTCTATGAAAAACGTGAACATATTTTTTCCTCTATCTTTCTTTCAATGTGCTAAGATTTTCAGTGGATTCTAACTCTATTATTCCGCCTCTCCTTTTATTTTGCCGCTCCCTCTCCTCTAGGTTAAGTGAGACTTGAACTTATCAAATTTTGGGTATTTTCTCCACATAGGAAGGAAGTCCAACACCCAGGAGCGACTAAAGAGTTTAGGAGACCTAAAGCAAACTAAAAAAAATGAGGTCTTTTATTTAAAATTTATTTTCAAGCTTTTTTTTTATGCAAAATTATTTATTAAATTGTCATAATTAATTTTATTTAACATTTCTTTTTCAATAGATAATCGAGCTAATTTGTCTAATCTTTCTCGGGACATTGCTAATCTTAAATAAGTTTTTATTATCTTTAGCTATGAGAAACTCCTCTCGACTAAAGCAACTAACATTGTAATTGTTAACATTATCCTAATCACTAACTAATTTTATCTTTCTATTGTTGTTTTCATCTATATCTATATTGTTATTATCTTGTTCATTCAAATAGCACCCACATGTATTTTCTAATTCATTTTTCTTATCTAATTTTATAAATTTATTCATATCTTCTTTTTGTGATGCAATTAATGTCTCAATTTATTTTTTGTTTTTAATTTTTGAATAGCCTGATTCAAATTTTCTAGTTGACATATCTATATATTTTTATATGAAATAAAAATTATATTATATAAAATACTACTAAAGATAAGTATATAAAACGAATGAATTAAAACAGTAAAACTTAGTTTTAGTTGTCAAGGAAGTAAACTTGATAGTAGACTTGTAGTATCTCAAGTCTCAACTCTTTCACAAACCTGTAGAGTTTATTTTAAGATTAATTAATAATAAAAATTATTCAAAAAAAATTATTGTTCTTCGATAAGTGGACAAAATGTATGAAAAAAAAAACTCTTGAAACCCGTAAATCGAAAAGTACCGAAAAACAAAACTGGCCAGAAATAACACATTTCTAATTCTAATACAAATCCAAAACAAAATAAAAATAACACCAATACAAATAGAAAGAAAAAACATACTAAACAGAAATGAAGATGAAAATATTGGTATACACGAACAATATGAGATTCAAGATAAGGAGATTCAAAGAATGTAATATGCTAAAACCCTAAAAAAATGACTCTTAGAAAAAAAGAAAGTAAGGAGAAGCAAAAGAAGTCACTGAGAGATAAAAGAAGAACTAGAATACAGATTAATTATAATAGAATAAAAATATCGCTAATCATTCTCTTTTTCGTACACAAAATTATAATTTACTAAAAAAAGTTTTAAAAACTCATTAATTATCATTTTTAATACCAATAAAAATTATTATACAATAATAGTTTAATTAAATTTTATTTTCAAACATAAATTTATAATTAATTTAATAGAGCTATATTAGTAATAAAATATTTTTTGAGGCCTTTCTTTCCTTAAATATAATTTTATAATTAATTTAATAAAGATATATTAATGGTAAAAAAAAATTTAAGGCATTTTTTCTTAAACATAAGTTTATAATTAATTTAATATAAAAATATTAGTAGTAGAAAAATATTTTTTGAGGCCTTACTTTACCATAGGTGTAAAGCGAGTGCAAGTTTTATCTTTGAGTCGGCCCTGCCAATACCCAATACAATTAAACACTTAAATAAAGAGTTAAAAATTATCACGTGAAAAAATATTAATAAAGAAAAGAAATATATAAATCATTTGAGCATATAACTGTATAAAGGTTTTAATAGGAGAGAAAGTATATTGGAGATTGTAAACTAATTTCATGGTAAATCAAACAATTAGAACAGAAAAAAAAATGTGTAACTAAAAGAAAAAAGTTATAAAACTAAAAACTAAGAATAATATAAATAAATAAATTATATATATATATATATTTATATATATACTAAATCATCTAATAAATAACTAATATTTTAATAATTTAAATACGAGAACGAGGATAATATTTACATATTTATCTTATTTTTATACTCAACTAAAATAATTATGTATTATTTATATTCATACTTGTACCAAGATGATATGAGAATTTCCTGCTAGTGTGAAAATTTCTTATAGAAAGGAAATGAATTCAAAAGATTCTCATGAAGATTGATTTATTTGATACTTCTAAAATAAAAAGAAAGAAAGAGGCATTCAGTAAGGTACGAGATAAAACATACTGTAAAATTCATTACACGCTAACTTTTACCACAAACCCAGAAAAAAAAAAGCGTCATCTTATATGCAATTGAATTTTAATTAACTTTAAATATCCAGCATTTAAACATCTCTACATACACACATATGCAAGCAAACAGGCCGTTTCCAGAACGATTTTTTTAAATTAATCTCTAATTTTAATTAAAAAGTAATGAAAGATCAACTTACGAAGTCTACATTTTGTGCTATTGATTTTCCTCGCAAGCCAGTTTACTATTTCTTAAATCAAGGATTACTGAGAAACTAAATATGCAATACGATGAGAGAAGTAAAGTCACCTTATATTGAAAATAATCAAATAAAATAATGAACTGTTAAAAGCTAGAAAGTGCATTTTGCTATCTCAAATAACAGGGACACGAGATGTTAAAATGGGTTTCAATTTGTGAATTAATTCGGTTCATTATAAGTTCGAGTCGAGTTAGGTTAAGAAAAATTTAAATTTTTTAAAGGTGGGTTGAACTCAATCCGGCTCACTTAACCCACGAGTTAAACGGGTTCGAGTCGGGTTGAAGGTGGGTTGACCCACTTAACCCACCAAACATTAACTTACTTAACCCACCAAACATTAACTTGATACTTTAATCTTTAACTATAATCTTTATAGTAAATTACTCAAACAACCGTCTTACAAGCAAATTTTTCTAAATCAGCATGACAAAAATGTGTAGTTTTTTTATTTATATTTTGTTGAATAATATTAGTCATGTTTTCTTGGACTATATGGACACTTTTTTAGAAACAATTCATCATATATTGGTGGTAAGCATGATGAAGACATTGATTCTTGATTTTATTGTGATTGTCATCTCATTGGTTGCTTAAAAAATTATTTAAATATTTAAATACTTAAAAATAAATAAATAGATATTTTTTTTATGTGGGTTGGTGAGTCAACCCACTTAACCCACCAACCCATGGTGGGTTGAGCCGGGTCGCAAAATTTCTGGCTCACCATAAAGTGAGTCGGGTTGGATTCACTCATTTTCAAACCGACTCGTGGTGAGTAAACCTGTGTGAGTCAGATTGACTCACTTTAACATGTCTAACCTTGTAGAATAAAAATTTATTGTACAAATGTAATGAACTCAAATCTTTCCTGGGTTTTTCTATACTATTGTCTCATCTAATTTAAGGATGTCCAAAAATTTCATACCCACAAATATCAGTAAATAAAACTTGCAACGGGTAAAAAATAAATATTATAAATGAATATATGTAGATAATAAGTACGATTATACCTGCATGTTAGCAAAACAGGTATCATAGTTTTCGTACCGGTGTATATGAATATGTTGTTAGATATTAAAATTTTCTTTTGTAAGTATCTGCAGGTACCCCTGGATACTAAAAAAAATACGTGGATACTGCATAATGGAGACCCGTTCAGTTATGAATATGAATACAAAGCGGATATTCATCTTGCAGATAGAGTACGATGAAACTACTATTCGTATCTTATCTGCCCCATTGACATCCTGATTTAATCGTTATATGAATTATTTTTGGAACAATAAAATCCCCTGAAACTTTATGAAATAAATAATTAAAGCATTTTAGTAATAAAATCTTATTAATTGTCTAATTATAGGTCTTTTATTTTAATAAAAAATTTCAAATTCTTTAATTAAAATTCTTAAGTATAAAACTATAAACAATCATCATATAAAAAAAAGTAAAACATTTATAAAATTTCATTAAAATAATACTGCATTATTAAATTTATTTTTAATATTAAAAATGTTAAATATACAAATACAAATTCAAGTGAGGAAGAAATGATTTCCATATACTTGAAAGATAAAATGGTAATGAAAGAAACTTCTTACCTATAACAACCACATCTCTTGAGAGATATCTCCCAATTCCTCTACCATAAGAAAAGGGAATATCGCAATGAGAACAATCCTGAAGTGATAAAAGATTTTATATATATATATATATATATATATAAAACTTCAAGAAATCAAATTGGTTCCTTTATCCAAATATTTTCCAATATAATAGTAACTTTTTAAGGATGCAAGAAAATCACATTATCTACACTATTTTGGAAATAGTAATAATAATTTTTTTTTTCATTAATCTCCAAGAGAAGCGCACAAGAAAAATTCAGAAGGATAGCATGTAAGCAAGGTTTTTAGAAAAATGAAACTAAAGATTTTGGTTCCATATGCTATTTCTACTATTCAATTCTTTCAACTATTTTCTCTTATTACATTCCTAAACGATTGACGCGGATAATCTTACTAAAAAGTTTTACTTAGAATCTCCTTTAACTCGCATAATAATTGTTATTCTATTTCTTCTACTACTATTATAAACCTGTGTTATATCTTGTATGTCTAATTATCTGTGACTCTAATTAAAAGTATCAACATAATATTACTAAGAAAATAATCTTGATATAGTTTAATATATCTTTTATTCATACTTCTCTAACTTTCAAGAATTCAAAATTTTAATCCATCTCATGTAATAACTTACGTTCTCCAATACACTTAATTTACAAAGTTACTTTTATAACTTATTTCATATTTTAGATTTTCAATTATTATTGTATAAAGTCAATATCTCGATGTAATCCAATCCACTTTTTCATTCTAGCGGATGAGTAAAAACATGATACACTTCGTTTCTACCTAAAAACAGAATAACATAGTTCTAATTTTTTTGAGATAAGATCTTTTAAGTGATTTTAGAATCCAAAAAATAAAAAAAATAAAAAATTACTTAAAATATGTCATATTAAATTGTTAAAAAAAAAGATAAAAATTTAATTGTTAAAAAAACATTTTTTAAATAGATAATATATAGATCCATCTTCTTCTAAAAGGTTAAACTTTTGCATTAAACTTTTAACAATACAATTCTCAACATTCTACCATGTGGTCTCCTTTGGAAACCATTTTGCCTCTCTCTATCTGTTCACAAACAAGATTTACAATTAAAGAAATCAGATCTTCTGTACACACATTTGTATTCAACATCATCAACACAACCCTTTCTCTTCCCAAAGATGCCCTGAAAACATATATAAAACACAATTTCACGTGAGAATAATTGTCCAATGTCACCATGATATATATATATTATATCAATCACTACCACACTTTTCTTATCTCATGCTTGGATGTAATGTAATGTAATCAAGTTCACATTCTCAGGCACGTGACCTCAGTACACAATTTCAACCCATTTCGCAGTACTATTATACAAAAATATGCTCTTTTCAAGATACTGCAACTTGCTACTCATCAGTACCCTAAGATTTCGCCATATCTTGTAACTCTATGTAGGACCCTTCAAAGATCACCACTTTCAACTCAAACTGACAGTAAAAGTAAAAGGGTTCCTACAGATTGTGTTGCAGAAAACATAGATGCTTTAACTTAAAAGACTATGTAACATAACTCAATTTTGTTGAGATTTTTTAATTGGTGAAACTGGTGTAATTTGTTCTAGCTGTACTAAGATCTAGTAATCATATGAGGCAGGAATAACTAGGGAGAAAGTGACATGTATGATACTACAAAAATGTTTATGTAGGGTTGGTTGCTTCTCTTATTATCGTATCATGTTCAGACAACTTGGCTCATGTTCAAACAAACTGAAACAAACATTACATTATGATGAGAAGGACCGAATCACACAACACACAAGTGTTCAACATCTCAGAATTTTCGGGTGAGTTTTGAATGTGCATTTTCCTAATCAGATATTTGATGATGTTAGAGTCTCTTAAGTGTCTTTTTCTCTTATAATATAGCTTGGTAATAAAACAAATGCTCATACCTACCCCAATCACAACAACAAAAACACTTCTTTAATCACAGCTCATAACCCCTGCAAATTAAATAAGGTTTGCCATGACCCATTTCAAGCAACAAACAACAAATGCAAGAAACAAGAGAATGAGTAAGTGGTCACATCACTTCAAAGCAAAATAAACAACTATTTAATATAGATTTATTTCTTCGTCAATTCAACTAATATTGCTCATTGTTGTAGTATTAAGAATAAGAGTTTATAGTATTTCACAGATAACCCTATCAAAAGAAAATCATGTAATCGACATTGTGGCCCAAATAAATAAATTTGTGGTGTGAATTTCAATATCCTAATTATCATTTCACACTTCATCCCACTAGAAGGTAGATGCCCCCTACCTTTTCCTCTCACAAAAATGTCCAAAGATAAAATAATAAAACACCGAAAACCGAATCCCCTAAAGTTCGAAAGCGACATCACCATAACGAACACTCACCAATATTTCTTATTACTCTTTTTGCATAAATCTTCTAAATTAATTAAACAATTATTCTACTTTTAAATATGAATCTAGTTCTACCTCAACAAAAATGGTTGTGTAGTATATAATAAATTTTCATTTTTGTTTTTCTGGACGAATATTTATTTACTCTTTATCTTTTATTCTACAAAATACGATTTTTTTTCTACAAAAAGAAAGAGTGACGTCGGCACAGAGAGTTCAGTAGCGGTAGCAGAAGCAGAAACCGGAAAGTTCGCACTCACTTACCAACTTGTTTCATTTCAATCCCGGAAAATGACGTCATGGGCTATTTCCATCAACGGCTGGAGGCACTCCGGCGCAAACTTTCTGGCAAAGAGGTAAACATAGCTGGAGTTGGAGTGCCTGAGGCGGTGGATAAGTTCCGGCGAGATCTCCGGCGCGGTGTAGGTATGGGGGTGGCCGTCCCAGGAGCCGGTCCAGTTGACGCGGGTGAGGGTGAACCCGGTGGAGCCATTCGGATCCTCCATGGAGAGGAGAGTGGGGAAGTAGTGTTCTTCGGGGTAGCAGGGTTCCGGGGTGAGGCAGGGGAGGCGGAACTTGTTCCAGAGGCGGCGGTCACGGACGACGATGCGCGCGTGGCGGCGGGTGAGGATGAAGAACTGGGAGCCGACGCGGAAGGAGGAGAAGGGGACTTCGGGGAGCATGGGAGGACGCGCGTCGTAACGCGCTTCGAGGTTGGGGTCCTGGGAGAGGATCTCGATGAAGCTGCGGTGGGGAAAGGTGGGGTTTTTGAAGAGGTAGTTGTGGGTGAAGGGGAGGGAGTGGAGGGGGATGCAGTGCTGGGAGAGGAGGGCGAAGTAGAGGTTGAGGGGGTCGTGGAGGAGAGCGGCGGCGATGAGGCGGCGCGCGGCGGCGATGAGAGATGGGGAGGCGCGGGAGGTGGGTTTTGAAGGGATGAAGCGGGAGCGGGGGAAGGGGCCGCCGGGCGGTTGGATTGGCGGGTGGGCGTGGATGTAGATGTTGAAGAGGTGGGTGTGGGAGGGTGAGAAGAAGGTTTCCCAGAGAGGGGAGAAGGTGAGGTTGGAGTTGGTGAGGAAGAGGAAGGCGATTTTCGGGGTGGAGGAGAGGTGGGAGGTGGTGTGTGGGGCGGCGGCGCGGCGGAAGAGGGCGAGGTCGTCGGCGTCCGGCGGCGAGAAGAGGAGGTGAGGGGAGAGGAGGAGGAGGAGAGGGAGGGAGAGGAAGAGGGTGAGAGAGATCAATAGTGGAGATGACAACATTGGTGAAAGATAAGAGAAGAAGAGAGTTAGAGTGTTGGAGAAAAAACAAAGCTTTGGTTTTTCATCATGCCAAGCCTTCACTTCACTTCTCTTCCCTTCTTTCTCACTATTTTTTACTTTTTCTCCCCCCATAGTCAAAAGCCTCTGAATTTCTTTTCCCTTTTCAACTATTTTTAAAGATAAATTCTTTCTTACAATAATATGATTGTGTAACCACTCCCTTTAATGTTAAACTATTTGTGTGGGCAATAATTTTCCATTGAAATAGTATTTTTCAATTCGTAAATAGTTCTTATAGCTTACAATTTTTATATAAAATTAATAAATGTAACAAATATTTTAACTTTAGTAAAATAATTACTAGACTTAATATTGTATTATTAAAGTATTTTTAGTTGAATTTTAATTAAATTTTATTGTTATATTGAGTATTTAAACTTTTTTATATTTTTTAATCAAGTTTTGTAATATTTATTAATTGAGTAAGGTAATTCAAACGATCTCATTTTCATCCAATTTTTTTTTTTTAAATTTACTCTTCCAAATTTATCTTAAAAAACAAGCACATTAAATAAGATTTTTAAAGTCAATCTGGCTTACAATTATATTTTTAAGGATGAATAACATGATGATCTTATCTATTAAATAGGGTTAAATATTTTTTGTTCTTTCATTTATAGTGATAATTGGAATTAGTCTTTATTCGAAATTTTAGACCAATTTAGTTATTCATCTTTAAAAATTAGATAAATTTAGTCATTTTAAAAAATTTTTGTTAAATTAATTTGACATGTTAAACACATTTCTTAGCTAACATTAAATCGAGAATGAGTTAAACGATGTAAACAACTCAAATATTATTATAATAAACGTTTGAATGTCAAATATACTTAAAAAGATTTGATTAAAATGATTAAATACACTTTTTTTCTAAAGTTGGGAGACTAAATTAGTTCAAAGTTTCGAAAATGGACTATTTCTAATTTTCACTTAAAATTAACAGAAAAAAACATATTTAACCCTGGTTAATAATAGCAATATAATTCAATCATCATTTAGTCATATCTTTCTTAATCATAAAATCTCACATATTTTATCATACGAGTCAACTAAATGATGAAGCAAAATAAAATTTGTTTCGTCGAGTTAGAAAAAAATTAAAAGACAAAAATTCAATAGAAAAAAATAACAATTTTAAATACTCGATAGACTAAAAATTATAACATTTGATTACAAATATTCAAGTTTATCACGAAATTAAAACTTAATTACGTTTTTATTATTTTACATTTCTATTTCATGTTCAATATAAACTAGTTAAATATTAAATAAAAACAAAAATAAAATAGTTAATACTATTTTAAACTCTAAAGTTCAGAATTAAAGAAAACGAAAATTGTAATTTGGAGGGTGTCCTTTTTAATTTAGGTAATAGGGTGTTTACCTAATAAGAACAGTTATTTGTCATTTTGAATGAATTTAGGAAATCCTAATAGAGTGGTATGAAAAATAAATGTTAATGGTGTGGTGTGGTGGAAGATAAGATTGATGAAATTGGAAAGAGTAGGTTTTTTATGAGAAGGACAAGTGTGTCTATGATATTTGATATGGAAGGGGTACATGTGTTAGAACAGGAAAAGGTGTTTTTGGAGGAATCTCTAAAAGGATGGGACAGAAGAAGAAAGTGGGATTTTATTTTTGATTGAAAGGATAAAAAGGTTTAGATAATTTCATTATATGCTTCAAGATGCCAACTAAACTGTGGTTAATTACCTTTTTAAAAAAATAGTTTAGTTAAGTTTGTTTATTGCTTTAATTACGTACTTTTGGTTTACCAGCTAGTTTGATGTTCGATATTTTGATTTATCTGTTTTTTCATGTTGGTGCTTTTATCAAATATTAAAACATCAAGACAATTGATTAGAGGAAGGTTACGTGTTTAATTAACATCATCGGGCTAAGTTTACGACAAAACAAATTAAGGACGGTAAACTTAAAATTTGGAATATATAATTTAATGTGTCTATGCAATAAATACAACAATTAAATATCATGAGAAAAAAAATAAAAAATATTATGAATTTATTTTGTGGGTTCTTGTGATTTAACAAAATAATGAAATTTTTTATGAAAAATCATAAGACCTACTCAACCAGTTCTATCCATTCCCGGTTGTGGATGCAGTAATATCTCTGATTCATATTTTCATGGTTATAGTTATGGCCTTGGTCGTGGTTGTAGTCGTGCTAATGATTATGGGTGTGGACATGGTCACAAACAAAATTTCAAAGAGATGTTTTATCACTAGAAGTGGAACAATAATGTGAAAAAAAAGAAAGAAAGTGAAAATGATGGCAAATAAAATGAAAATATAAGTTATTATTGCGATGGTAAAGACCATTTGAGTCGTAATTGTCGTACACTAAAGTATCTTAGAGAATACTGAGAAGAACATAAAAACACATTTTGTTTATGAAAATGATGTTTTTGATTATGGCCATATGTATGTCACTCATCTTGATATTGTTATGTTCTTTGTTAAACAAAATGAAAGCATTGATCACCTCATTGGTAATGGGAGTGTAAAGAAATATATTATCATATATTATGTTCCTAATTTGAAGACAATGCTTTATATTTTGTTTCATGTTGTTTATATGTAAGTTTTTCTTGATCAATAAATATTTTAAATCTTCTATTTTTTTTCTTCTTTTTCTTCTCCTCTTACAAAATTGAAGATTTGTGTCTTGCTGATAGTGCAACAACTCATACAATTATGAAGAGTAATAAAATTTTCTCTTATTTGGAAATGTAGGAAGTCAAAGTTAGCACTATTTCTAGTACTACAAATATAATTGAAGGCTTTGGAAGAGACATTGTACTTCTACCAAGAGGTACAAGATTCCATATTAAAAATGCATTTTATTATCCCAAGTCTACTAGAAGCTTATTAAGTTTCAAGGATATTCGTCTAAGTGGATATCATATTGAGAGAAATAATGAAGAAGATATTAACTATCTTTATATCACTAGAACTGAGTCGAATAAAAAATGTGTATTGGAGAAATTATCAACCTTCTCTTGTGGCTTCTACTACATATGTATTAAGTACAATTGAAACACAATCATTGTAAGCTAGAACCTTACAAATAGAAATGAATTTCTTTGTTAGCATGATCGGTTGGGTAATTTTGGATCTATCATGATGCGAAAAATAATTAAAAACTCAAGTGGACACCCACTTAAGAGTCAAAAACTTCTTCAGTCTAATGATTTCTCATGTACTGCATGTTCATAAGGAAAACTCATAATAAGATAATCACTAGAAAAAAAATTAGAAATGAGTCAATCTCCTTTTTAGAACGAATACGAGGTTATATTTGTGGTCCAATACACCATCATGTGGATCATTTATATTTTTCATGGTTTTTGATGCATCAACTAGATGGTCACATATTCATATTTATTTATTATCAACTCACAATTGAACATTTGCAAAGTTATTAGTAAAGTTAAGAGCTAACGTCCTAGATTATTCGATTAAGAAAATTGATAATGTTGGTGAATTTACATCTCATGCTTTTCATAAGTATTGTATATCAATTGGAATTGAAATTGAACATCAAGTAGCACATGTTTATACTCAAAATGAACTTGCAGAAAATTAATAAAGCATTTAAAAATGCTTGCAAGACCATTACTTATGAGAACTAATATTCCAATGACTACTTGGGAATATGCATTTTTGCATGCTACAGTATTGATTCGCATCAAGCCAACAAGTTATCACAAATTATTTATTATGCAATTGGTTTTTTATCAATAACTTAATATTTCTCATTTAAGAATTTTTTAGTGTGGTGTATATGTTCCATTTTCCCCACCAAAAAGGATGTGATGAGTCATTAGAGATGATTGAGAATATATGTTGGATATGATTTTTCATCAATGATAAAATATCTTGAATTATCAATAAGAGACTTATTTATAGTTAGATTTTTTGACTGTCAATTTGATAAATAATTTTTTCCAACATTAGGGGGGAAAGAAAACAATTGGAAAAAGATATTAGTTCGAATGAATTATCATTATCTTGTCTTGATTCTCGTACAAAAGAATGTGAACTGAAACTTCAAAGGATAATTCATTTACAAAATTAATCAATCAATTACCAGATATTTTTACTGAAAAAAATGGTAACTAAATCATATACACCAACTGTTAAAGCTTCAAATAGATTTGATATTAATTCATAACCCTAATGCTAAAACCCCTCGGTAATCTATTAGCGACACTGTCATTTCTAGGTAGGGATGTCAAAAAAATCCGTACCCGCGGGTATCCTCGGATAAAACCCGCAATGAGTATAAAATGGATATTGAAAATGGATACCCGCAGGTAACAAATACGAATATTTTGTATACCCGCATGTTAACGGGGCAGGTACGGGTATCATAGTACCCGTGGATGTCCGTGACCTCTATACTCTAATTTAAGTTAAAAAAAATTATTAAAACATTAACATATTGATTTTGAGTGGGTTATTTTTTATCAATTGGTTTTAAAAAATTTCCATTTATTTGTAAATTTTCATTCAACACTATTTAAATGAATTATTTTCACTTTGTTTGAAATTTATAAAGGTTATGCATTTTTATTTGAATTTATGGTTAATTTTTTTTATTAAATATTAAAAAAATGTGTTGTAAATACCCTCAGATATTCGTGGATATTAAAAAAATATGTGAGTACCCGCATAACGAATATCCGCACGGATATGGATACAGGTATGGGGCAGATATTTATCCCGCGGATAGGGTACGGGGGAGCTACTATCTGTATCCTACTCGCCTCGTTGACATCCCTACTTCTAGGAGAACAACAAACCACAAGAAATATCCTCAATGGGAGTTAAAACCCTAAAAAACGTCAAATATAACACCACTAAAAATAGTTATTTTTGTAGTGTGACTACCTTGTCTTTCAAATATGACAATGTTTAGGTTATACTATACATAAAACACAAACAAATAAAAACAAATTATACTTTGGTTTTGTTCAATACTAAATTTAACTTCATAAAACTAATTTACTACTAACAATTTATCAAACATGTACATCAAACAATTAAAAATGTAACAAAAAAGTAGGGTTTGTTTAAAATAATAATTAAAAACATAATTAAATTAAACCAAAACTAAACTAGAAATAATAGAATTAGGAATGAGATTAAATTAAAAAAAAACATAAATTTTTTAATCCGATTAAACGATCAATTCTCACTAATTAAATTGATTGATATGATATTAAGCTATAGGTGAAATTCATACGATGAATAAATTGATTTAGGATTAAGGTTTAGCCAAATAATCCTAATAATTATTTGGCTTAAATACCTTTTTGTCCTCATTTTCGTAGTGTTTGTTGCGGATGGTCCTCATTTTGGCAGAATGTTTAAAATGGTCCTCATTTTTACCGAATGTTTAAAATGGTCCTCATTTTCGCAATTCGTGTTTTATTTGGTCCTTTTCTGTAACGCCGTTTAAATCATTAACAGAGCATTGTACAAGTGGCACGATTTGTATTACGGTGTGTTACATGTACTGTACATATGGCTAATCAACGTTAATTTTTTAATTTAGGGGAAATTTTGCAATTAGGGAAATTTCTTCATCTTCGTCTTTCTTAAGCTCGTATTTGCAGAGGAAGCATCTAATACTTGTCATTTCATCATTGGATTGTAGTTGCGCTCTTCATTTCAATTTTCTAGTTAATCATCATCAACGAGGTAAGTGGGTTGTGGGTTTTCTGGATTGTGTTTGCTCATGGGTTAGGGTTTTCGTAATTCTATTTTGGGGTTTGTTTGTCTTTCAACTGTTGTGATGTTCTGCATGGTTTCTAAATTACTTCCATGATGGTTGTTTTTTAAAAAGAAAATACGGAGGTGAGTTATTGAGTGTTGTGGGTAGAGATGCTAATGATCAATTACTGCCCTTAGCGTATGCTGTTGTGGAAGTTGAAAACAAAGAAACTTGGACATGGTTCTTGGAATTGTTTAATGGTGATCTTGGAGGTATTGACGTGTGTGGGACAATGACCTTTATGTCTGACCAACAAAATGTATGTTTAATATATGTTCAATTTATTAATTTTTGTTTAATGTTGTAAGTACTAATAATCTTATCATTGCACAAGGATGAGTGCCTGCCATTCAGAACCTATTACCCATGATTGAGCACAGGTCTTGCATGAGGCATTTGTATGCAAATTTCAGAAAAAGATTATCTGACAAAAATTTAAAGATACTCATGTGGAAGGCTGCTAGGAGCACAATGAATGTGGATGCCCAATATTGCAGTTGTAAGAAATGACTTCTGACTGCTATCCCTTGCTGCCATGTTATTGCAGCAATGAATTTCATCAATGTCAATGTTGAGGACTTCATACCAATCATTGATGTAGTGCATTTTGATGAGGATAAATTAATGTTATGAATTTAACTTCTTCCAGACTTAAATCAATTTAATTTTTCCCAAGCTTATATCAATATCACTTACTTCAATGCTCAGATTAAGATGTCATTTTGAACATGTTGAGTCTAATATCAACATAATCAAACTAATTCATTTCTTCATTTAACAATAGTACAAAACAGATTGGACTTTAAAAGATTACACACAATAACAGTACGAATAATACAATAACAACACAGGTGAACCCTATTACTAATTGCAGCCTCTTCTCAGCAACCTTCAATGACTTCTCCAAATCATTAATCTGCCTCATTTGTGTCATGATGATGACATCCTTTTCATCAACACCACCATTTGAAAAAGTTGCAGCCCACATTATTGGTAATGGGTTTTAAGAGAGATGCAAGAAAAGTGTGTATCGTCTCATTCACTCTAAAAAGGAATAAATGCAATACAGATCTTTTATACAGCAGAATGTGACTTATTGAAGCGGTTAACAGAAAAGGAAACTACCAGACTTTAATACAACTATCATAACAAATGGACAATTGTTTATTTTAGCTTACAACACTAACATACCCCCTAAGCCAAACACCATCTAGCTAACACTTCTGACACCAATAAGTTGTCTTAGTTGACTGAAACGTTCACGCTTCAAAGGCTTTGTGAATATGTCAGCCAATTGCTTTTTCAGAACTGCAATATTCCACCTCCAGGCTTCCCTTGTTGACCTGCTCTCTTATATAGTGAAACTTGGTTTCAATATGTTTGCTCCTCCCATGAGAAGTAGGGTGATGAGCTAGATTGATGGTTGATTTATTATCAACCAGCAGCTTCACCTTCTCATTTAGCTCAACCTCCAACTCCCTCATTAATGAACACAACCAAACAGCTTGACATGAAGCTTCACATGCAGCTACATACTCTATTTCACAGGAGGATAAAGCAACCACTGATTCCTTCCTTGAGCTCCATGATATTGGTGTTATTCCTAAGAAAAATATGTATCCCACTGTACTTCTTCTGTCAAATTTATCACCACACCAGTCAGCATCTGAATATGTTGTTAACTTTAGATCTTCACCTTGCTTCTTCTTTGCCAGCAGAATACCAAAGTTGAATGTTCCTCGTGCATACCTCAGAACACGCTTGGCTGCATTCATGTGCGAGACTCTAGGATTCTGCATAAACTTACTAATCAGGCCAACACTGTAACTCATATCTGGTCGTGTGTTACACAGATACCTCAAACTTCCTATTATACTTCTTTAAGTTGTTGGATCCACATCTTCCTCTTCCGGCTCTTTTTCTAGTCTCAACCCAACCTCTGCTGGAGTACTTGCAGAGTTGTTGTTGTCCATTCCAAATTTTCGCAGCATATCCAACACATACCTTGACTAGTGCATCAAGACTCCATCTTCTGTTTTTGTGAATTCAATTCCAAGGAAGTAGTTCAACTTCCCCAAATCGCTCATTTCAAACTCAATTAACATCTGCAACTTAAACTTAGATATAAGTTTTTCACTGCTCCCTGTGACCAAAAGATCATCCACATACAGGCACACTATCAATTTTTCTGGTTTTCCCTCAATCTTACAACACTACACGTATACACCGTGTTCAGAAGCACACTTTTCAAATCCAACCTCACTCATAAAAGCATCAATTCTTTGGTTCCAAGCCCTTGGAGCCTGTTTGAGTCCGTAGAGAGCCTTTTTCAGCCTATACACAAGATCAGGATGCTTGCTGTTAACAAATCCATGTGGCTGAACTACATAAACTTCTTCTTCCAACTTTCCATTCAAGAATGCCGCCTTAACATCTAGTTGATACAGTGACCAATTGTGTTGTATGGCAATTGAAACCACCAATCTTATTGTTTTTGTCCTTGCTACTGGAGCATAGACCTCACTATAATCAATTCCTTCCTTTTGCAAGAAGCCTTTAGCTACTAGCCTCGCCTTGTACCTCACTATATCTCCTTGTGGATTTATTTTGGCTTTATACACCCACTTCAATGTTATCGGTTTCTTGTTATCAAGTAGCTTCACCAACTCCCAAGTCTCATTTCTATTAATGGACTCAATCTCTTCTTGCATTGCTCTCAACCATTTTTCATCAACTATTGCTTGTGCAAATTCAATAGGCTCGGACTCAGCTATTAGAGCATAGTGAACAAAGTTACCTTCAGTAGTAACTGTAGTATCATAGGATAGCTCATAGTCGCTGAAATGAGAAGGCTGCTGTGAAGTTCTGGAAGACCTGCGCACCCCTGCACTTGGGTCGACATTATTTACGTCTGCTTCTGTAACATTCTCTTCCAGCACAAATCTTGGTTCTTCTGGCTCCTTTTTCTCCCAATTTAAGTCAGTTATCTCATCCACTACAACATCTCTACTCACCACTACTTGACCTATTTTAGGTTCAAATAGTTTATATCCACCAGTTGTGTGATATCCTACTAGGATCAATGGCACTCCTTTGTTATCAAGTTTCCTTCTCTGTTGGTCTGGAACATGTTTATAGCAAACTGAACCAAACACTTTCAAAAGGCTGACACTGGGTTTCTCATTTGACCACACTTCCTCAAGTGTGATGGCCTTTAACCTCTTTGTAGGTGTTCTGTTCAGAATATATGTGGCTGTTACAGCTGCCTCTCCCCACAAATACTTTGGCAAACTTTTACTCTTCAGCATACATCTCACCATATTTAGCACCGTGCGATTTTTCCTCTTTGCTGTGCCATTATGCTCTGGTGTGTAAGGTGGTGTGATCTCCTGCACTATGCCTGTATCCTCACAGTATCTTCTAAATTCACTGGAGGTTTATTCTCCACCACCATCAGACCTTAGCTTCTTTATTTTCTGGCCACACTGCCTTTCCACCATGTTCTTGAATTTTTTGAACACATCTAGTACCTCACCCTTGCGTTTAAGTAAGTAAATCCATGCCTTCCTAGTCCAATCATCAATAAACAAAACAAAATATCTACTACCTCCTGGTGTATTAACTTGCATGGGCCCACATACATCTGAGTGGATGACATCTAGCTTTGCTGCAGACTTTTGAGGTAGCACTTCTTGGAAGTTGTTTCTGGTTTGTTTGCACTCCACACACTCTTTACAAACAGTTTCAGGTACTCTAATATGTGGCAAGTCTTTAACCATTGTACACTGACTTAGCCTGGATAAGTCTCTGAAGTGTAAATGCCCAAACCGTAGGTGCCATAGCCATTCTGAATCATTCTTTGTCATAGAGAAACACTGATGCTTGACTGCTTCCATTACAACATGAAAAGTCTTGTTTTTAGCCAGACTTGCACTCACAACCAGTTGTTTATTCTGGTCAAAGATGCTAAGGCAATTATTCTTCATTGTCACCACAAACCCTTTTGCAAGAGTTGTCCGAGACTTATCAGATTAGTTTTCAGCCTTGGAACATATAGTACTTCCTCAATCACCAATTCTCTCCCATCATTTCCTCGCAACACCACTCTGCCTGACCCCTCTGCCACAAGACTCCTATTATTAGCAAATTTGATTCTTCCATTAGTTGCCTCCTTCATCTTGACAAACCACTCCTTCTTGCCTGTCATATGGGTTGAACACCCAGAATCTAGGTACCAGGCAGTGTCAGCAGCATCTTCACAACTTATTCGAGCCATTAGCATCACTGCCTCCGAATCTGAAGTGTCATATTGAGCTAGGTGAGCACGATTCTTTGGCTTGTTCTTCGCACCATCTCCACTCCAACACTCTTTTGCAAAATGGCTGAATTTTTTACAGTTATAACACATCACCTTATGCTTATCAAACTTACATTCCTTCTCTTGGTCCGACTCATCATCATTCTTGTGATCTTTATGGTTTTCTTGATCACTAGCCTCTTTCCCTTTCTTTTCTCGAGCCCATTTTTGACCATGTTTCTTCTTACCACCTTTCTTGAAGCCTTTTCCCTTGTCATGAGATTGTGATCGAGCTTGCAGAGCTTGCTCTTGAATCTGTCTACGCTCAACCAACCTATGCTCATGCGACTCCAAAGAGTGTTGTAACTCTTCTAACTCCATAGACCCTGTATCATGTGTTTCTTCAATAGTCACCACAATGTGATCAAACTTTGGTGGCAATGATCTCAATATCTTGTCAACTACGTATTGATCAGTGATGGGATCACGGCATGCACGCATTGCACTCACATGTTCTTGAATTTTATCGAAGTACTCTGCCACAGTTTCACTCTCCTCCATGGTCAGACACTCGAATTGTCGTCTCAGAGTCTGCATCTTTACTTTCTTGCTCCTATCACCATTTCTGTAGGTTTTGATCAAGATTTCCCAGATCTCTTTGGCTATTTCAGCCTTCGAGATTCTGTGAAATACTTTCGGGCCAACACATTGATAAAGGAGGAATCGTGCTTTGCTATCCATTTTCTGCTGCACCTTGAAGTTTCTCTTCTCTTCATCTGTAGCCTTGGATCCCAACTCTGGCAATCCCTCAAGTACTACATCTGCAACGTCTTGAAAGCCAAAAATGGCTTGTATTTTAGTGCGTCAGTCGTCGAACGACCTTCCATCAAAGACGGGCAGTGAACCTTGCATCATGCTTCCTAACCCAACCATCGTACTCGCCTACGCTGCACACTTCTTCAATCAAAATTTGAGACCCCTGCTCCGTTCTTGTTTTGCGCACAAGAACCACACACGTTAGGAATTCTCAAATCTTTTCCGCTGACTTTCACACACCCCTAGTTATCGTAACTAGCTCTGGATACCATAATGGGTTTTAAGAGAGAGATGCAAGAAAAGTGTGTATCGTCTCATTCACTCTAAAAAGGAATAGATGCAATACAGATCTTTTATACAACAAAACGTGACTTATTGAAGTGGTTAACAGAAAAGGAAACTACCAGACTTTAATACAGCTGTCATAACAAATGGACAGCTGTTTATTTTGGCTTACAACACTAACAATTGGAACCACCACTTTGTAAATCAATAAACCAAAAATTATAACCAATTTATTATTAACACAAAAATAAAAACAAATTGTACCAAAAATTTTCTACAAATATTCTTTGGAGTTCTTGCCATCCTTAAAGCTGTCATCTCTCCGCAGCTACAAATCGGAGTTAATCCATTTCTCGTTGAACCACCAATAGTGCACGAAGTGATATAGCACGGTTGCCTCCAACGATTACAACCAGAGGTAAAGGAAGAAGATTGGGACCGTAACATACCTATATAATGGGATTGCAGGAAGAAGAAGATTGCAGCAACACCAATTGAGAATGGAGGAACAAGATTGTCAAAACTCACCAACTGCCCAAACATTCCTTACCAAAACCCTAGCTCACTTATTTATCCCAAAATATCTAATTACCACACCTGTACAGTACACGTAACACATCCTAATACAAACCGTGTCACCTGTACAATGCTTCGTTAATGATTTAAACGGCGTTACAAAAAAGGACCAAATAAAACACGAATTGCGAAATTGAGGACCATTTTAAACATTCGATAAAAATGATGACCATTTTAAACATTCTGTCAAAATGAGGACCATCCGCAACAAACACTACGAAAATGAGGACCAAAAAGGTATTTAAGCCTTATTATTTTGTCCAAATTTCATTAATTGAAAAATAAATTTAACCAATTATCAGCATAGTAAAAGAAGAAAAATGTAACATTAAATAAGGAATTAACATTACTTTTAATCCAAAATCTTAGGACAATACAACAATAGGTTTATGGATCTTCATCCTTATATGTTGCTCAACTTTCTTATTTCTATTCAATGTGAAAATTAGATTCTGACTTAGATCACAACAATCTCCCCTTCAAGGTGGATCTCTTCTAAATTGGTATACTCTATCTCGAGCAGAAACATTTTCAACTAGTCGTGCATCTTAATGGAACATGCTTACCTGAATTATCTATCAGAAAGACTTTTGGTACAGGGACCATATTGTAGTCGAATGAGTACTAATCATTTATATCAGTGGTGAGTCTATCGATGGGAGAATTCATTGGGGAGATCCGACACCAATGATACATAAGTCCAATCCCACATAAAGAATTGACCTTTCCCTTTTCCACTGGTTCTCTAACATAGTGAAGATCGATTTCCATATGTGAATTATTCATAATGGAAAGGATTTGTGACGATTTGAACGGTGACTAGATTATCACATTAAATTGTTGCAAAAGAAGAAGAAATTTGAAAATTAGATAAGAAATTATAAATCGAAGTAAGCACACTGGTGACGACATCATGAGATCTGTACTCAGCTTCGGAAAACAATGGGTTGTTTTTTTGCTTTCCAAGAAATTAAGGAGTTGTTTTAAAAAAACTAGTGACAATGTCCTTGGAAATAAGATATGACAACGTTGTGAAGTAAGGACAATGCCTGGACCGTTAGAATAATGCAAGAACAAGGGTGAGTTGGATCTTGGTTATGTTCTTTGGCTAGAGTTGTTGGTGGTTGGTCATGGCAGAGAAATAGGACAAAAAGTACAAGAAAAAAAAGAAAACAAGAGAGGAAAAACGAAAACGAGGTTTATCAAAGATCTACTTATACCATATAAGCATAGCATAAGAAGAAAAACGTTTATTGGAAATAAACTTGAAAATACAAAAGATGTATATGTTACACAAGGCTCTAGAGAAGATATATAAAAAAAGAGAAAAAAAAGAAGAAAACAAACGGATGTAACCAAACCAAATTCTGATACCAATTCAAGATCTAATGTCAAATCAATGTTGGAATGATACTAAGCCATTAATAGTGAGACGTTGAAACTTCCATAATATACTCCATAAATAATAGCACATGATGTGAATGGTAAAAAAAAAAAAAAAAAAAAAAAAAA
>Ga0209589_1001808_pt1 | contig 35981 bp, 14 predicted proteins | sample CowpeawhiteBW_FD_187525 | JGI IMG/M metagenome (GOLD analysis project Ga0209589, IMG submission 187525) | Root nodule microbial communities of legume samples collected from California USA - Cow pea white BW (SPAdes) (version 2) | ecosystem: Host-associated > Plants > Roots > Nodule | place: USA...
TAGAGAACTAATTATTAAATTATGTTTGAAGTGGTTAAAATTAAATAGAAATATCATTAGTGACCAAAAAATTTGTCATTAAATTACAAATAAATTAGTAATTAAATTGGTCACTAAATCAAGTACTAATTCGATCATTGAATCGGTCACTAATTTAATCACTGATTCAGACAATAAATCAACTACTACCATCAATGACGAAAAATAGTGACTGATATGAGTTAATGACTAAATCATTACTATTTCATGTTTCTCTTGTAATGAATTATCATATATTATTCCTAAATATCATTATATATATAAAATTTTAACCACTTCAAACATAATTTAAAGTGAAAAAATTACAGTATGATTAATCATGAGTTATAAAGTAAAAAATAATTAGATAGAATATATCGAAATATTTTTCTACATGATGAAAATAAACAACAAATAAAAATATTAAAAAACTAACAAATGGGTATTTTAGAAATAATTTGAGAGACTATCGAAAAAAATCGCACAAAGAAAATCAAATGTATAATTTAGGTATGATAAGATGAAAAATATCTTACAGAACTAAGAAAACTTTTCAAATATCAACATATATACTCAATGGTTGAAAAATAACGAAAATTATTTTAATGAAACAAAAGAGTTATTTAAATTAAACAAAAATAATAATAATAATAATAAGTAAATAATTTTTGTTATATTACCTTAAATTGAGAGTATAAACATTTTCATGTGAAAGAAAAATATATAATAAATAAAATATTAAAAAATAATATAAATATTCAAATGTGAGGCATAAAATTTTTTTAATTGACATACATCATTTTAACACAATTACATAAAGGTTATGATAAGATAAAAAATGTATTAGAGGTGCATATGAGTTTCATGACAAACCAAATAATTAAAAGAAATAAAAAATAGAATATATATATATAGAAATAAAAAATAGAATATATATATATATATATATATATATATGGTTACTTAATTAATTGTGAATATTTTAATAATTTAAACGAGAATGAAGATATGGCGGGGACGGGTATTATGACGGGAATATGTACATCCCCATACCCAACTGAAAAAGTCGGAAATTTCCCATACCCATACCCATACCCAGTCAATGGGGGATTCTCCGTCAAAACGGAGACGGGTTCGAACAATACCCACAGGGACGAGTTTATTTGCCATATCTAGTTCAGAGGTGGAATTACCTTATGACAACTGGGGCCATGGCCCCCATTTTTTTTATAATTATATAATTTATTATATAATTGTAAATATATATTTTAAAAATTTAATGTTTTTAATATATTTTATATAGATGATATTCTAAATTTTTTTATATATTTATATTAATATATAAGAATTTTTTTTATTATCTACATTTATTTTTTAACTTGACCTTTTGAATATTTTTTTAAATAAAAATAATTATTTTATTAATATTATTTTTAAGAGATCATTTATTTAATTTAATCATCTTTTTATTTAATTATTTTTTTAACTTAAAATTAATTATACTAAAATTATAAAATTATTTATATTTAATTTTAATAATTATAATTATAATAATAACAATAATTATAATTTTATTATTTTTTATTATCTTAAAAAATAAATATATTACTTTACTAGTTTATATAAATGATTTAGGATTACTCTTTTGGTTTTTATTTTAGTTTAAAAATATCAAGTTAGTCCTTTAGTTTTTTTTAGTTTCAATTTGATCTCGATTTTTCAAAAAATGATGCAACTTGTTTTTTTTTTGTTAAACTTTTTGAATTGGATCAAGATTTTTCCATAAAAGTTAAAGTTGTGAATAATGATGGTTTTTTGTTGATGTAATTGACATAAACCTAGTATATATTTTGATGAAATATCATTGCTTCGTTTCAAGAAATTTAACGAAAATGATCAAATTATATTAATTTTTAAAAAATCAGAACCAATTTGAGACTAAAAAAACTAGATGACCAATATGACATTTTTAGATGAAAAAATGGACCAAAAGAGTAAATCAACCAAAAATTTGACACCCTCAAAGTATTGGTCAAAGATCCGCCACTACATGAGTTAACAATTAAGAAAAAATGTAATATGCTATGATGTCATTTTTAATATAAAGATATGAGTATTATTGAAAATGTTATACTCATGCTTTGTTATTTATGTCTTTTACTACTAAATTTTGATATAAATATGAGTAATTAATTTTGTAAGTCATTTTTAATAACAAACATCAAATAACATTTATATAAATAATAAATTTGGTCTTAAGGGAAAGACAATATTTCTCTATTTTGAAAAAAAAATATTTGAACCAAAATGAAACAAATAAAGTGAGGACTAAATTGAAACAAATAAACATGTGTGAGACTAGATTGAACTAAATAAACATATGTGGGGACCAAATAGACATATGTGGAAACTAAATTGAAATCAAGATGATGACATTAGACAATGATACTGACACGTGATAGTACCTTACCACGTGACACTGCACTGACAATACCACGTGTCATAACAAGGATTTGACACGTGACAAAAAAAATTAAAAAAAATTTAAAAAAAAGTGAAAAAAAATCACAGGATGGCGTGCCGTTAACGGCATTAACAATTTTTTTTTTATTGAAAAAAGTTTAACTGAAACACTTTTTTAAAATTTAAGTCATTAAAACTTTTTAAAAACAAATATCAAACTAAAATTTTAAAACGAGTACTATTTAACTACTTAAACCTAATTTCAAAATATAAATTGGTAAAAGGATATTTTTTTTCATATCCAGCGGGCTAACACAGCCTGCACAGCTGTGTTTATCTCATCCCCAATTTTTATTTATTTATTTTTTGTTATTCATATCTATGATATATATTGTAGTATTTAATCAAACTTGTTATCTGATAATAGTTTAATTAATCTGTACCGAAATTAACACTTGAAAAGATTCAGCACTTGGGGTTATCAATCTGAGTTTTGGTTGGGTCCCCAAGCCAGTTTATTTTCTCTGCAGTCTTATAATGGAACTCCATTGTCACCATCAGTTGTGGTACCCTCCATCAATGACATGACATATTACTTTTTATATGATATAAATATATAAATATGACCTAATTTTTAAATACTTATCCAACATATGTATTCTTATTTCATTTTGTGTCATATATTTTATTTCAAATACAAAAAGACTGTTTTTCATGCATAATAAATAGTGAGAAAATATATATAAAAAAGTTTGTGAGACTCCTTATTCATAATAATCTTTCCCATTTAGAGGAGGAAAAGAAAGGAAGATAGAAATGGTGATTTGTGAATAAAATACTGGATAAATAATAATTTGTACGTTATAAGTCTTTTTTTTTATGTGTGAAATTAAAAAATTCAAAATTCTTTCATTAACTTTCAATGGTGAACTCTAAGGAATCTCTAAAGTCCCAATAGGATCCTAACAAAAATGTAAATCCCCCCAATCCACCAATACATCAACAAAACCCTAACATATATAACCTTCTATCTTGTATGATTAAAGTAAAATTAAAGAAAAGGTTTATATTAAAATGAGATAACAAAAAAATTGAATATGAAATTTAGATGAGACTACATACACACACAAATCTCTAAGTTGATGCATTAAGAATTATAACGTAATTAAAATGTAAATTGGAAATATTTTCAAGTAATGGTATGCGGAAGGAATAGAAAAGGTATGAATAAAAATAAAATGAAAAAAAAAAAACTATGCTCTAGATCCTTTACTTTGAACCATAGTAAATTTTGATATAGTATTATCCAGGCTATTAATCGAGTTTATCTGTTTTTAGAATGAAAAGAGAATTGGTTATATATGTCCAGTTTCTTAAAATCCTCAAATTCCCACTTTTACTAAATTTTTTACAGATGGAGCCAACTAATTTATATGAAATCTTCTTTCACCTAAAACTGATGAACCAAAACTTAAATTTCACTCAATCAAAATATAACTGACAAATCCTTTAAATTTTATTAAATTTTCACTAAACTTCTGACTTCCAAACTTTTAAAATCACTTGATATCTCAAATCCACGGTAGATCCGAAAGAAAAGATAAAAAATAAGATTTTAAATATTTAAAAAGGATGATAATTAGCAAAGGCACCAAAATTACTTATTTAAAATGAAGGAACTTAATTTATAAAAAAAATTAGAAATGAAAATTTCATACAATTTAAACTTAAAAATAATGAATTAAAGAATATAAATTTGAATGTTCAACATGTAAAGAAATGAATTACACTCCAATCCTTATTAAAAATACACCTACGTACAATTAAGTTATTTACTTATCATATATGTTTCTAAGAAATTTGGTTACATCCTGTATAAAAGTCTAGCCACATCTACTAAACACATTTAAAAGCTTATATAATGTGATTATAAATACAATATATGTATATACAAACATGTTAGTCAAGTATATTTGTTAGAGTTTAATTATTTGTGAATAAAGACTTGGTCGGGTTGACCAATAAATCTTGACCGACTTTCTTTTAGTGTATTTCTTTAAACATTCCCAAATAACACAAACTATATAATGATTGGTTTGCTCCATCATGTGTACATTTTTTATTAAAAAATCATTATAAAAATAAATAATTTGTACAACTTTTTATTATTAAATATTTTTTATGACAAATAATATTTTTATGATAAAAAGTAATTATTAAAATGATAAATAATTATTTTAATTTATAAAATAACTAGATTTAGATTACAAAGTAAAAATTAAAATGTAATTACTTTACTTATATATATATATATATTATATTCTATTTTTTGTAATTATTGATACTTATACATTAAATGTATTTTGTTTTTTTGTGTATGGAAAGTGTATTTAAGCATACCTAGAAGATACACAGGTGAAGCAGCAGACTCTTGACACGCGTAAGCAATTCCCATTCATATTTCTAACAGAATATATGAGCAAGTTCGGTTTTTGAAAGGATAATTCAAAGTATTTGGAGCACTCAATCTATCTCAAATGGATTACGAACCTCCATTTTTGGATGTCTACAAGCCCCTCCTTCTTCAAAACTCGCATGGTGATGATGACGGTGATGGTGTTGGTGGCATCAGAAACGACAAATCCGAGTGGTGTGAGCTTCCTCTGATCGATCTAAGCCGGTTAAGCCTCGACCATGACGAGAGGGAGGAGTGCATGAAAGAAATGAGTGAAGCTGCGAGAACGTGGGGTTTTTTCCAGGTTGTGAATCACGGTGTTTCGCAAGAGCTGCTTCAGAATCTGAGGCATGAGCAAATGGAAGTGTTCCGCAACTCTTTTGCAGAAAAATCCCGAGAAAATTTCTTGAATTTACCTCCCAGAAGTTACAGGTGGGGCAACCCATCTGCCACAAACCTCACCCAAATTTCATGGTCTGAAGCTTTCCACTTGTTTCTTCCAGATATAGCAAGGATGGAGGACCAGCACCAAAGTCTCAGGTATATATATATATATCTATGTAAACACTGCATTGTTAATTCTTCTCAAATTCTTGTTCAGAAAGAAAGTGCATGTTAGGGTCACAGCATGCTGCAGAACATGGAACAGTAAAGATATATGAGCCTGAATTAATGTGGGGTTTGGTTTAAAGTTTTGACATTCATTCTCTTTTCTGTGATTTTAGCACATGCCGAGGAATAACTTCAGTCAACTATAGGCTTTTCAATAAAGAAAATTGTGACTCAAACAGTAGTACATGTGTTATGTTTGTTTATCTGAGTTTCAAGGTTATGATCAAACTATTTAGAATCTCTGCAAAACCTGAAGGTGTGGATGCTTTCTTCTGGTTGACCTATTTGACTGGATATAATCTATCATTTTTCTAATATCTTAACAACATGCACTATCCAAACGATAAATCATTGTAGAATTAATGTAGATCTGTTGTAAAGTTTGTTTTTTTTTTCCTTGGTTGAAGAAAATGATGGTGGCTGCCTTTTTGCACATAAAGTTTATTATTGCATGTACTTGAGGCAACAATTGAAGGTACCAAACGTTTCTTTATGTACCTTTGATTTGGAGTGGTGAATTATTTTACAACCTTTGAGGACCACCGAATTGTCTTTGCAGTTTCTCTTGTTTACTTTCTGATGATGTACAATTGTTCTAATAACTAAATTGTGATGCTGAATATGCAGATCAAGTATTGAGGCTTTTGCATCTGCGGTTACCCCACTGGCAGAAAGATTAGTGCAAATCCTTGCTCAGAAAGTGAACATCAAGTTCAGTTATTTCCAAGAGAATTGTTCAGCACACACTTGCTTTCTTCGGTTGAACAGATATCCACCATGTCCACTCCATTCAAGGGTGTTTGGCCTCTTACCTCACACTGATTCTAGTTTCCTCACCATACTGAACCAGGACCAGATTGGGGGGTTGCAATTGATGAAAGATGGAAAGTGGATTAGTGTCAAACCTAACCCTCAAGCACTTGTGGTTAATATTGGTGATTTATTCCAGGTAATGATCTCACCATTCTTACTTCATTTTCATAAATAAAAACGTCAAAACTAATCATCATATAAGAAAACAATCCACAAACTTAATACTTGTGAAATGGCTTATGGGATTGGAGAAAAGTCTTGACTTCACAATAACTTTGAGAGAGACTTTAAGATTAATTTCGTAATCAACTTTTAAGTCTGGAACTTATAAAAATATCTCAGGTTTTACTAATTAAAAATCAAAAACCCTAATTAGTAAGCTATGATGGAGATAGTAATGGAATTAATCAGTACGGGTAAAGAGTATTTTTCAAAAGGGGTATTATTTCCCAAGGCAATATATAACAATTCGAAATTTCCTCCATTTACTTTTCTTATATCAATCACCTTTCGCATAACTTTTCAGTTTAAGCGATTAGTTCAGAGTTGAATCTAATCCAACATACGTATTAGAGAATCTAACTATATGAAGGATATTTTGTGGTTGAGTATGTATGAAGGATCGGTCGAATATGGGAACTAATTAAAAGATGTAATAATTATCTCTGTGCAATGCAAAGAATCATTAGCAGAATAGGTATCTTGTTTTCATATAGGATCACTGGGTCAGTCACTGAACATACAGATTTAAAGATAATTGAACAAATTAAAGTTACATCAATCAAAATCTAATTCCTTAAGAAGAAAGATGGTGCAGTATATGATCCTTAAAATGCAGAAGAGACTATTCCACAAGAAAGGAAATATGTGGAAGAAAAAGAATACACGAAAATGATTAATGACCTCGCAAAGAAGGATTGTATTAGGTAAAAAATGTGGATGTGATATATATTCTGGGTTATTTCAACTCATGTCTGTGGGTCCTTTGCAGAAATTATAATATCTGCTGAGAGTGATGAGATAAATTTTAGAATGCACATAATAATTTTGAAACACAGGTTTTGCCTCCCTTTGAATTTGTTACTAACCAATGAAGATCTACCAGCAGACCAAGGTGGACAAATATGGGCCTAATCTACATCAATGATATAAGCACGAAAAAAGGATAAAAAGAAGGAGAGTGGATTAAGAAATTAAAGATGAGTCCATGACAAGATGTTCACAGAATGAACCCACTAGCTACTGGCTAAAGTCAAAAAACTAATCTTTATGCCTAACTGCCTCAACAACAATCTAAAGTACCAAATTACTCCAATATAATGCAATTTTTATTTTCAAAAATACCAAAATAAAGTAGATTTCGAAATAAATAAATAAGATAAGTCATGTTAATATGACATGACTTCAAGATGACACGACTTTAATTCAAAACATTTTTAAAATTGAAATCGTATCAAATTGAGATAATTTTTATTTTAATAGAATTCGCATTAAATTATATTAAGGTGACACAATTTTAATTCCAAATACTTTTAAATTTGAAATTGTGTCAAATTGACACAAATTTAATTCAATTTTGATAAAATTCGTATCAAATAGACACAATTTTAGTTTAAAATGTTTTAAATTAAAATTGCATCTTCTTAACACAACTTTTTTATTATAAAATCGTATATGTTTGACACCACTTACTCACTTTCATAATTTTATTAAAATCTGTTCCATTTCGGTAATTTTCAGAAAAAAAAAAAACTTTTGCCACTGAATACATTATGTGATTATATAATTATAAGTGTTGATATATATAAGATATGTAATTAAGTGAAGTTATTAAATATGCAGGCAGTGAGCAATGACATGTACATAAGTGCTAAACACCAGGTGGTGGGAGGTGTGAAGGAAGAGAGGTTCTCAGTGGCATATTTCTATAACCCTAGAAAAGATGCAGTGATAGAGAGCCACATGAAGCGAGCAGTGTACAGAAAGTTTACTTTTGGAGAGTACAGAGAGCAGATAGAGAAAGATGTTAAGGAAACAGGTGATAAAGTGGGGCTCTCTAGGTTTCTCTTGTAGAGAGACATAGTCATATTTTATCACCAAGATAATAGAAAAATGATATTATGATTTATTGATGTGAGTTAATATTAATTAATGTATCATTATTTTTAAAAAAAAAATTTAATAATTCACACTAAATTATGTCAGAAAATCAAAAATGAGAATAAAAAAATATAATTCAGAGTATAATTTTTCAAAGTAATAATTCAACCTTCCCGCATCTCACATCTTTGGGACCACGTTCCACCTTCCCCACAAACTTCTCATCTCCCAATCATACTTCGACAAAACTTCCTCTTTCTTCTGCACCTTCAATCATGCCATTTCTCACCTTGTAATTCTATATATGCTTTTCTTTCCAACCTTCACCTTCATCATGCATCCCTGCTGGTACAAATATAAATGATTGGGAGATGAAATGTATATTCATGTGCGTGTTGTGTGTTTGAGAGAGGAAGAGAAGAAAATAGAGAGGCAAAGTTTGAACATCTTAAATAAACTCTTACTAAATTCATAATCAATGAATTAAAACTCCTATTAGGATTTGAATATTTCGTAATGGCTTGAATGTCAGTGATAAAATCATATATATGTTAATAAAACTTACATATTAAGATTTGAATTTTAAACTTAACTCACCTTATAAATTTTAATATCATATTAAAAAATAAACTTTAAACTTATTTTAATCCACAAAATGGATTTATAAAGTGAGATTTATATTAATTTATCTACTATAAACTAATCTTGATAATTCAGTTATAATGAAAGAAAATGAATATGCACATATGCTAGAGCTAGAATTGCTATTTCTTTCTACTTTGTTTGATGTGAGTTATAAATTTGAAAACATAATTCTTTTCTTAAAATACAACTCTACCATTCCGGATTCTCTACTCAATATTTTGGTTTTGTGTTCTATTAAACATTAAATATATATTATGTTGATATTTTAAAATCAATATTCATCAATGTATTTTGAAAACATAATAAGAATAGAAAACTCAATAGAAAATCCAAATCCAACATTTGAGGTTCAATTTTGAATGCTATATTATTGATTTCCCACTAAATCTCCATTTTAAGTTTTTAAGAAAATTAAAGTGAAAATAATTGGTTATTTATTAAGAATTAATTTGTACAAGCACTTTAATTACTTTGGATATTAAAAATAGAGAGATACTCTTTTGTGTGACGTCATTAAATATATATATATATATATATATATATATATATATATATATATATATATATATATATATATATATATCACTACTAAAAATTTTCATATTACATGGGAATTTTCTTACAAATTTGTTAAAAAAATTTACAAGAAAAGATTTTTTTCTGCTATTTTTTTTAAGAATTTTAATTGGTAGGTAATTCCTTCGTGGGTAACTATTTCCTACAAAATTTATTGCGAAAAGTGTTTTATACAAAACATTTTAAAAAAAATTGGTAGCAATTTCCTGTAAAATTTTTTTCATAACAAAATTTATAAATATTTCTTACAAAAAAAATTTCAAAACAAAATTGAAAGGAAATATGAGTTTTTTTAATAGTATATAAGCTATGAAAAATTTAATATATGGAGTTGAATTCTAATTAAGTAAAGGTAAAGAAGATAAGCAACATATAATTAGAAAGAGACTCACAAGTCTCATAGTTTAAGGTTTTGTATTAGAGATTACGTCGAATATTTTTCATGAATTGATTTATGATTTATTCTTTCTAAATTTTTCAGATTACCTACAAATTATTTTTAATATGTCTATTCGAAGAATCTAACATAATTTATTTAATAAAAGACTTAAAAATTGTAGACTTTAGATTTTTTAATAAAAATACCTTTAGATAAAAAAAACGTTTTTAACCTTTGAAAAAATTTATTATTCAAAATAAAAATGTTAAATACTGCGGAAGAGGTAACATCCAACAGTAATATATATAGGATTTACAATAATGACTCAAAGTGATGTAACTCTTAAAGTTTTTATTTATTTTGTAATATTATAAAATAAGTACCGTCAATTAATTAGAAAATGCATTCATATATATGTTAAGCTTTTTTTCACTCGTTTCCTTTCTCTATATTCATAAATTTTGTTTTCTTCAATGCGATAAAATTTATGTATAATGTTAATTTTATTTAAGGTTTAATTTTATTAAACTTTTTTGTCTATTGTTAAAAAATTTATATTATTAATTGAGTTTATCTATCGTCTAATTTATTTTTTATTAAATAAATCACAAAAACATCATGTTTCGTTTATCACATGTTAAGCAATGTTATATAAGTTATGTGATTAATATTTTTCTTAGCAAAATATATATATATATATATATATATATATATATATATATATATATAGCAATGTTATATTTATAAATGAAGGAATTAGGTTACTCTATCCTATATACATAATATTTACAGCAATACTTTGTCAATTTAACCATTTTCTTGTCAATCCTACCCACACTAAGCATAATAAATTTCAAATATTCTTTTTTACATAAAACAAGTCCCTTTTGCGGTATTCAATTAAAGCATATAAAAAATTCAGATTGTAAAAGTGCAGGTCAATCTTTGTACCTAGTCAAGGTTACGTAACACTTTCTAGTTTCCCAGACTCACCAACCATCTACTTCATAAACTTAATGTAAGATATGAATTATTTTTGTTACTTTTATTGAACATTATTAAATAATTAATGAGATCGATGTATTTTTTGTATGTCTTTCATATCACCACCTACAATGGTCAAGGGATTATTCCCACTTTCATCATTGATAGGACCATTTTTATTATCTAATATACTTTATTTTAAAATGATAGTCATCTTTATTTTAAATGAATAATGATATCATCTTGTATTAATTACATAATCCTACATATTTTATAGATGAAGATAAATAAGAAAGATAAACAAGACATAATAAAACTCGGTTCATCCAACTAACGAAAAAAAAATCATATAGTAGGAATTCATATAAAAAATATACAGGTTTTAAATATTCAATAAATAAAAAATAGAAATTCAATTAAAAGTATTTAAATTTATTTTTAAGAACTTGAAACTTAGTTAAATATTTATTCATAGGTTTAAATACTTTTTTGATCCTCGTTTTCGTAGTGTTTGTTGCAGATGGTCCTCATTTTTACAGAATGTTTAAAATAGTCCTCATTTTTACCGAATGTTTAGAATGGTCCTTATTTTCGCAATTCGTGTTTTATTTGGTCATTTTCTATAACGCCGTTTAAATCATTAACGGAGCATTGTACATGTGGCACGATTTGTATTATGGTGTATTACGTGTACTGTACAGGTGACTTAATTAGATATTTTGGGATAAATAAGTGAGCTAGGGTTTTGGTAGGGAATGTTTGTGCAGTTGGTGAGTTTTGGCAATCTTGTTCCTCCATTCCCAATTGATATCAGGTATTTGTACAGAAATCAAGTATTTGTATAGAAATCAGGTATTTGTACAGTAGAGATACCTTGGATGTATATCAATAAGGTATCTGTAAGCATCAATATTTAACTCTTTAATTGTTAACATCACTCTTCCCCAAACTGCTGGGTGTGTGCTCCAATTGGGAATGGAGGAACAAGATTGCCAAAACTCACCAACTGCCCAAACATTCCCTACCAAAACCCTAGCTCACTTATTTATCCCCAAATATCTAATTAAGCCACCTGTACAATACACGTAATACACCCTAATACAAATCATGCCACATGTACAATGCTCCGTTAATGATTTAAACGGCGTTACAGTAAATGACCAAATAAAACACGAATTGCGAAAATGAGGACCATTCTAAACATTCGGTAAAAATGACGACCATTTAAAACATTCTGTGTGAAGATGAGGCTCATTCGCAACAAACACTACGAAAATGAGGACAAAAAGGTATTTAAGCCTTATTCAAATATACTTTTAATTTAAAAACGATTGTTTAATGCAGATTAGATTCGACATTAAATTCGACAGAGGCAACTAAAGTCTTACAAAACTATCAACGACTTCAGTTTGACTTTTCTACACTATCTCTTATATAATTTGTGGATGTTATGGTTTCTTTATCATGATAATAAGAATAAATGTCTTTTCCAAATTGAAATTGTGCATTAAACCCTAGCTCACACTTTAACTAGGGACCACATAAAGTAAATTGTGCATATTGCAAAATGTTTTATTAGATAAAAGTAATTAATCACTTCCTAGGGCATCAATCCAAAACCATAAATGCATATGAAATGAAAGGATTGCTAAACAAATCAAATACAGAGACTCTAACTGAAATTTGAGTCACATTCAATTCTTCTTTTTTTTCCAACCTAGGTTTGTCCCTATATATCTATTTTCCTATCAATAACAAAACATATCCTATCTTCTATGATACGAAGGATCCTTCCATTAACTAATTAATTGCTCTTCATTAATTGGGGCTTAGGGTTAAGAAATAAAACAACTAGTATTTTATCATATGTAGGTGTTAAGTATAAAATAAATGTTTGTTTTTATATACACAATAGATTTTTCTTTTAAAATATATAGAGTATATTATAATTGAAATTTATGATAACAACGCAATTGTTTAGTAATAACTCCTAAAAACCCTAAGATAAAATTTTAGATATGTGGTATATAAGTAAACTTTTATCATACAAAAATATATAGACTTAATATTATCTTTTTCGGGGGTCAAATATTCACTTAAACAATTTGCAAACTCTCTAAATATTCGTTCTTGTTGTCCATTCGTCGCTTCTATTCGTCAATCGATCGATGGTACATATTAAAGGTACTCTGATGCTAAAGTCAATGAATGGTCAATCGATCAAAGCATTAAATGTTGTAACTAATGTGAGGCAAAAGTTCCAACAATTATCTTTGACCTGTATTTATAATTTTCTCCATAGGTTCGTGATTAGAGCCAATCTAATTACGGTCCAATCGTTTTTAATCTTGATTTCTTACTTGTTTATGCTAATTAGATGTTTAGATGATCAACTCGAATATCGTTCAGTATACAGAACCAAACGTTTTGACACATAATTTGTATAAAGTACTAGGATGAAATCCTGTTGGCAATCCAACTGATGGCACGAGAGGTATCGTTTGACATGGTCGAGCGGCTGCCGATTGCATCTTTTTCGAAATAATCTCACATGAGTGGTGGTTGAGTGTTAGATCACATATGGAAATCTTCTTCAAAGTTACCTCACATGAGTGATGGTCGAGCGTTCGATCACATCTCTAGACACCTTCTTCAAAGTGATCTCACAAGAGCGGTACCCAAGCGTTCAATCACGAATACCTTCTTCAAAGTGATATCACTAGGTTGACTGATTGAGTCGATTGACCAACCATACGATACATTATCCTTTTTAGTCTCATTATCGGTTTATTTATTCAAATTTATTTTAATGTTAATAAAATTTTAATGAAATATTGCAATTTTAAAAAATAAAAAGAGTGTTATTAATTATTTTTCATTCAACAAAAAATAAAATAGCTACTAAAATTTTTAATTTACTTGGAATACAATTTATGATTAATTCGTTCTGATAATTTATAGAAGAACATTAGTAAGATTGAAAAACTTAAGTATAATATAAATAAGGTTCATTATATTTCATAAGTGAGTGTAAGTTTCATCTTATTATTTGATTTTACAAATAAGTTAAGTTTAAAATAGACTTTTTAAAGTTTGTTAGTAAAATTTGTTAAACTTACCGTATTATATCACCCATTATCAGATTTGATATCAAATCACTTAAAAATATTTATGTCCACACTCATAATATTCGATCCTTACTTTAGGGTGTGTCAGAATACTTATCATATTACAAATAACTTCAGGATGTTAAATTACACTTAAATGCTCCTTTTCTAATAGATTTTCACATAATACATTATTGCAATAACTCAAACGAATATACAGAAAAAAGAAATCTTAAAAAAAAATCTCAAGTTAAAACTACACGATAAAAAAACAACTATTTTGTTTTGTGAAGACAAAAATTAAAGAAACAAACACACGATTACATTGTACTTGTAGCAGCCCCGTGACGTCCTTCTTCACGACCACCACCCAATAAAACTTTGTTAACAATTTCGTCTTCTTCGCACAAAAAATATAAAGCAATGGAACCTCACTTGGTGATGTCTTGTTGTCCATTCTCACTATAAACAAATTCAAGTCACATTCTCTGGTTGGGATTTTACACAAAAGTTGGTTGGTTGCTCCATGATTACGATTGGATAACCTAGGCAATGTTACTATTTCTTTGTCCTTTTTTCATAAAAACCAAACAAGTTTATATATTTATATAATCAAACGATACTTAAATTCATATATGCGTATAACATAAATTTTCAACTCCACATAAACATAATAAGAACACATTATACACAATTTTTAAATAGCTAAAACATATAACTTGACGAATGAGAAACAGACACATTGCTCTTTTGATGTGATCCAACTCAAATCTAATAATAAATTTCTTAGATTCGATCTTATCAAGATACCTATCAATTCCTTCCTTTTAAACAAACAAAGTTGAGTGTTGACAAAAATTATAAAGCCATTATGTCAAGTTCCTATTATTTCCTTCGTTTTGAATTTTTTTTACAATATTATGATCAATCACAAGAAAAATAATCGCAAATTCAATCAAACATAGATTAGTAATGTGCATCCAAATAAAGAGAGATACGGCAACAGGAAAAAAAATTATTAGAATCTTCTAAAATAATATATCGTAATTAGTATAGAAAATATCAACTCTTCTTTGATTGTTTCCTAGTTTTTAGTAGTTGAAAAATCATGTGTTAATAATAACTATTACTATTAATCTACTCCTTCAATATTGCGATTTGTTGTTAGAACTGGAGTTTAAGTCTAACTCAACCCTACAACACTGGTTTGTAAGGTGAGAGGTTTGCACCCTAGTTATATATTATGAAATTGTCTTATCAGCGTGAGCACTAGTGCATGAGAGAGTTTCTGTTGCGGTTATTTTGACCATTTGACCTCGATTTAAGACCCGAGACATATATTGTTAAGGCAAAAAATGTTACCTTTCTGTCTCGGTTCACACCTGAGACATATTCAATCATTAATATCTCGGTTCTAGAATAACCAAGGCCTAATATAGGCATTAAAAAAATAAATAAATAAAACATGCAAGCACCCAAAGCACAAAAGCAGTGGCAATTTCAAAACCTTTTTTTCACCATTATCTCATCTTCATCTTCCCTCAACCAACGCGACTCAACTCCGACCACCATCATCTCCATTTTACCATCATTCTTAACCATTCAATCTCCAACACTAGTCGTGCATAACCACTACAAATTCCCCAAACCCATTGCTCCTTTACACTTCAACATGCACATAGAAAATACACACAAACAACATATTCACCCTCATTTTCACATCATTTCTCAATCACACCATCAACTCCAACATGCACCTCCCTTCATTCATTCAACCTGCATAAAAAAAATAGAAACACTTCAAGGCCAAAGGTCGTGACAGATCCTCACCATTCTCCATACTCCACTCCATTATTCCTATGCAACACAGATTCCTTCTATTATCACTTTCATCTTGAACCTGCAAAAAATAGTAATACCAGTTCATCCATTACCTTCACGCACTCACACAAATTCACTTAACCCTTTCAAGACCGACCGATTCCTCCATCACCACACATACACATCACATTCTCTGTAAACACAACATATAAGAACAGATACCAAAACGGCACCAATCAAAACAGAAGAAAGAAAGTTGAATAGGCACAGCAGCAACGACTTCGATCACGGTTGGAAGTGCGACAATGGGGCTTGGTGGCATGGCTTCCAAATCTGGTGTGGCTCGCACGAGAAGAAGGATGACGAAGCTGGGGCGACGAGAGGGGAGTGGCGACGCTTTTAGTAGCGACTGACGACGACGCCGACAACTCTGACGAAGCTGGAGCGACGAGGGTGAGTGTTGACGCGACGGTTGTTGTTGCGCGAAGTGAACTAGAGGATGACATCTCGATAAGGAAGATGAGCTTCGTCCAGCACAGGTGCCTCGATGAGGAGAGCAATGATGAAGGGTTTCTTCTTCAAGATTGACGGAATCCATTGAAAGATCTTCCTTTGAGATTGTATGTTGGATCTGAGATGTTGGGGTGAAAGAAAATTTGAAACTTTGGAGTGGATTGGGTCTGTGTTGGGTCTGATTTTGGATAGGGGTTTGTGTTTAGAGAGAATAAGGAAGAAGAATCTCACGGCACAAAGAAGAAGACGAAGATTGTTTATGATTTTGGCTTATTTAACCTAACCCTTATGCCTCGGGTGCAGATCAAATCGAAGCAGATAAGAAGTTTATGCCTCGAGCCTTGGACAACCGAGGCAGAACCTTTTTTGTTCAATTAAAATTTAAAAATAGTGGGAGAGTTGAAAATTCTGTAGGCATTAGGCCTCGGGTCTGTGTGAATCGAGGTAGAATGTGGGTTTCTGCCTTGGGTATTATAATAATCGAGACATAAAAGGATGCAAAAATTTCAAAATTGCCACCGCGTGTTTATATGCCTTGTTTACTCTGCAACCGAGGCATAAAGGCTAAGTTAGAAAGTCAAAATTGTACTAGTGGAGGAGGTGTGTTGGAAGTTCCACATCGATTAGAGATAAGATCATTTTATAGTATATAAGTGAGGTGCAAACCTCACCTTACAAGTTGGTTTTGTGGGATTAGTTAGGCTTAAACTTCACTTCTAAACATTTATAGTTAATAGTTAATGTTTAAATAATATATCATTTAAAACTCGATGAAAGAACATAGCTAAAAATCTTATAATACTCACGCATCGCCACGATACTATATGTATTGTGAATTTTGTTAGATTTATTTGTTTTTGTTATTTCTTTTATATAAGTATATGTGTATTATATGGCATGAGTGATAAACACATTTTTTAAAGGAATACTGTAAATAAAATAAGTTTAGATAATTAAGTTTTGAACTTCGAGTTTATTAAAAAAAAAGTGAAAATAGAACATATGAATGATACAAACATCACCTTAGAAGTTTTTTTCATGGGACTAAGTTAAGTTTAAAGTTCATTTCTTACTATGATATTAAACTCATGGTTAGAGTTATCCTAGCAAAATTTGTAGTTTGTTGGTTATATTGTTTCACTCGTTATCAGGTCGCTATCAAACCACTCACTAATGTTTAGTCTCACGCACGAGATGTATATGCCTCGGCTTGATGGAGTGTGTTGAAAGTCTCATATCGACTAGAGATAAGACCAATTCATAATATAAAAATATGTGTAAATTTCACTTGACAATTCGATTTTGTAGGGTTGAGATAAAATTAAAGTCAATTTTTTAACAATCACACTCGAATGTATATGCCTCGACAATAATGACGCGATGGATGTGTTGGAAGTCCAACATATCTAAATACGTGGGATAATTTGTACTACTTGAAATTATATAAAGAATTTGTTTTATATTTGGCCTTGAGATTTAATAGAAATGCTAAATCTTAGGTTTGATTTGTATATGAAATGATAGAGTGGATTACGGGATGAAAGTTCATTGTTTAAGGTTATAATTATTTTTTTAATATAATTCGTTTGACAAATCTAAAAAGTTAATTTTATGTTTGGATAGACATATTTTAAATGAGTAATTCATTCTTATGCAGATAAAAAAATAACTCTATCATTGATAAAGCAAATCCGGTCAATTAAGAAATAATTATGATTTACATTTAAAAAAATATTTTAGTTGATGTTGGTCGGAAAAAAATCCTAATTAAAAAAAATGTTTAGCATCATATAAAAAGATTGTTGTTAGACAAAAAAAAAATCTATGTAACATAGATTGAGAAATAACACAAGCTTACATTGATAAAAAACTTTGAGAACATCGGTCAAAATATAAATCAAATTTAACTTTAGTATTAAAAAAATTCTAGTCAATATAAATTTAAATAACAATATTAAACCAACAAAACGATAACTTTATTTGAGTTAATAATATTTTGATTTTAAATAAATCAACAATACAATAGTCAAATATTAAAGTCCATTTCCTTTTATTTTAAACTATTTGTGCTTCAGAAAAGTAAAAAGGAAAAGAGTCAGTCCTTTTTCTCCAAGACTCTTCATCTCCTCTTTACCTCCCTTTTCTCTCAACTTATCTCCTTTTTCCCAGCCATTGTTCTTCCTTATTTTTAACTCAGTTGCTACCACTCCTTGAAACAGAGGTTGGAACCGAGACCGTTGTGGAGTTCTCTAGAGATTAAACTGAATGTTCCTTTCCTCCGCGTAAGTCAATCTCCAACTTTCGTTCCATTTTTGTTTTATATTCTGGAGTTATAGTTCACTTTGATCTTGTATAGAGTCTCATTTTCCTTACTTGGTATTCTTGTGGTTTAGTCTCTTAATCTGTCTTTGGGAGTTGTGGTGCTCCTTCCGTTTAGGCTCTCTCCCTACAAGTTTACTATGAGTTTGGAAGTAAGAGAAGCTAGAGTTCTTAAAGATTTTGAAATGTTTTGCTTCTTTTAGTCCTAAATCGTGTTTTAAAATGTTGATTGATGTGTGTGATTTTATGAAAGTAAGCTGGATATTATTGGGCTTTGATTTTTTATGTTGCATGCGAGAGCAAGTGAGAATCTGTTGTTCTCGCCCAAGCGAGAAACCTCTAACCTAAGCGAGAATAGCAAAAAACTCCCATTTGTTTCTGCGTGAGTTGTCGCTCAAGCAAGAATTTTTGCCCAAGCGAGAGTAGTCTTGCCTAAGCTAGAAAGTCTAGCTTAAACGAGAAAGTCTAGCTTAAGCGAGAACTTGCAGGTGTGCATTGTGCTCGTTGTTCGAGTTCTCGCTTAGGCAAGAAGGTTCTAGCTTAAGCCAGAACTCGCAGGTGTGCACTATGCTCGATATTCGAGTTCTCACTTAGGCAAGAAGGGTCTAGCTTGAGTGAGAGGATCTTGTTGCTTAAGCGAGACATTCTAGCTTAAGCCAGAATATGGTAGGTTGTTTTTATTCTCTTGTTGAATCTGTGGTTGGCTGAATTCCTTTTATAAAGGCATGAAATATGTGACTATGCATGTATTATGAGATATAAAGAACTGTATTGGATGGATGCGTTTAACCTGGGACGATGATTACTATGAGATAACATGTGAGTATGTGGGAATTTCATGGAGAAATCCCTTTGGTGATAAAGTAGTGTATGTAATGACTTAAGGATTCAAGTAAGGTTACATTCTAACACTCTAATGGATCAGTCAAACTCACATAGAGTAGATTGATTCATGTGGTGAGAGTAGCAGAAGGTTCTAGTCTCTAGTAGGATAATGGCTTTAGATGATCATGGATTTACCTTGTGTGTGGTAGGGTGGAACTCATTGGCAATGGCTCTGTAGAGCAATAAAGGCCACCCCAAGTGCAAGTTTCCAGTGAATCTAATTCATTACATGTATTCGGATAATTGAGTTAGAAAGTCTTTTATTGGTTGTTATCGCATGTTGTTTGTGCTCATAACTTGTTTATTTATCTGCTAAATTATTTTCACTAGTTTACCATTCTCATTTTTGTGCTTTGTTTTTTTGTGGTGTTTTCCTTTTGAAATGATCATCAATGTTGGTATGAGCACATGATAAAACCCCTGATGATCATCAAGATAGTGAATATGTTGCCGTTTAAATTAGGCACATTAGTTATTGCTCATTTGTATACCTTTTGAGAATCTGTTTTATATCTTATATACTCTGTTTTATATAAATTTAAAATTATATAATTTTAAATAATCAACTTACTAATATCGGTTTATAAAAAATAAATTATTTATAAATCATTTCCAATAAAATGAACTATCTTTTCAAATTTCTATATCCAAACAAATTAAAAACACTTGTTTTCAAGTAGAGAGAAGAACAGTGCTTCCTGTAGTTCCATATTTTCTTGCGGTACCCCATAATTTCTAAAATAGCTATTATACCCATAATGAAATAAATAAAAGTGGTGTTTTCTTATTTCAATTTAAATCAGTAAAATAAAATTGTGTAATTTATAAATCATCCAGATTACACGTTCAAAATAAAATGTTTATATTTTTATATTTTAAATTATAGAATCTGAAATATAAAATTAAAACATATTTCAGATTATATTTTTAAAATATAAAATTTTATAATTTTTAACTATACAGTCTGAAATATAAAACTTATATTCTAAATGGTACAATATCAAATATAAAACTTTACATTTGAATTGTATAATGTGGGAATGAAATTTAAATTCCTGATCGTTAATTTACTGTATAATTTGGATGCCAATTTGGAAGAAGGAAGGGTTACTGGGTACAAGGGTAGAAGGAGAACGAAGAGGCGTCAGAAAGTGGTTCTATAGCACTTGCAGTAGCTCTGGTGCCTCCCAATGAAAGATTTGCTGTTATGGGGACTGGTAAGAAAAGAAGGTGGTGACTCTTATAATTTGTGTCTGGGTTGAATTGTAGATTTGAGAGACCAGAAATAGATGGATCGGAGAAAACAATAAATATGAGAGTGAAGTTTATTTGGATTAAAGAAAAGATGATTAAAAATAAATAAAAAATATTTCTGATGTGATTGATTTAATAGATTAAAAAATATTTTAATTGATAAAATTGTAATATTATAATTTTAAATTAAAATAAAATATTATTAGTATAAATTATGTTAAAATAAAATGAATTATTATTTAAAATATAAAAAAATTAATTCATGAAATTATTGTACAATAAAAGAGAATTATTATTATCATAAAATAGATAAATTCTATTTTATTTATTATTTTCATTGTTTATTTTACATAATAATAAAATATATTTATAAATATTTAATGATTATATCTTACGTTTAATTTAAAAATATATATAATGAAATTCATTTAAAATTTCGGTAATTAGATTTAATTTATTGAACATTATTTTCTCTACAAATTTTCTCAATAACATAGAGAAAGTTTAGAAAGACGATGAATTATGATATTCAGTATTTTAATATTATTTTATTCATTGAAATTCACATTTTCATTTCTTTCTTTACAAATAATACACAATTCTAAACAAACGCATCATTAGAGTGTGTTTAAGGTAAGTATTGTTTACGATAATGAAAAAACATTAATAATTTTAAAATTAAAAGTAATAATAATTTGCATAAATCTTTATCTTAATAATTTTAAAATTAAAAATATTAGTAATAATAATAATAATAATTATTATATTATTAATTATATAGAATAATAATAAAATATTAATATTAATATCAATAATATAAATAATAATAATATTATTATTTATATTTAAATTTATATCACATTTATTCTCAAGAGTAAAATGGTAATTATCTTTTATCCATTAACACATTATTTTTTAATTTATTATACTCATCATATCATACACAAACTTTTATCCTAAATCCACTTAAATCACATCATCTTTGTTTTAATCCAAACAACACCACATTCCATCCCATCTTCATCCCTTCAAACTCATCAACTCACTCTCTCTCAAATCTTTTCCCCAATCCAAACAACTCTTAATGAAGGTGAGGGGTGTCGTGGATGTAGGGGGAGGAAGAGGAAGACGGTGGATCTCAATAGAGGTAAAAGGATGTAACTTTTGGAGCTAGGTAGGGAAAAAAGGAGAATAAAGCGTAAAAAATGTCATTAAATTAAATATATATTAAATTTGGATTTTAATTAAATTTAAACTCATAAAATATAACTTTAATTTTTATTTTTATTTTTTTTTGCGGGTAAAGGATAATATTGTACTCGTACCCGACCCATTTACAAACAGGTATTAAAATACCTGTTACCCACGACTTAGGTAGCATTAGGCAGTACTTTAGTACTGCTTGGTGCAACTAAGTCAGTGAACTCCCTGACTTGTTGCTGTTAGGCGACACCTTGTTTTTCCAAACTGAGTTATCTTGGGAAAACTGTGATTCCCACTTCGTTAACAATCAGATTAAGCCAAAGTTTTGATACTTGATCCAAGGTAGATGGTTATTTATTTTGACCATTGGGATCTTTATTTGAGGTATGTGATTAGAGTAATGTTTTTCACTATTTTGACGTACTTAATAGAAATATTATATGTGAATATTAAGATGATGCAATAGGAAATAAATTTTGTACTATTAATGTTTTAATTGAATCAAATAATTTGTGACTGATTTATATTGGTGATTCTAGATTGAAGTAAAATACATATATACACTACAAGAAAATGTCTTATTAACAACCAATTTTAGTGACCAAAAGTTATTAGTCACTATAGTGACCAATTTACAAAAATAAAAATTATTGGTTACTAAAATAGTTACAATTATGAATAGAAAATTATGATTGGTTGCAAAATTATGATTGGTTGCTAAATTAATCACTAATTAATTAGAGATTAATTTAGAAATCAATTATTTTGATATCAAAAACCTTGGTAGCTAATGTTTGGTGACAAATATTCTTTGGTAGCTAAATTTTAGAAACCGATTTAGAGACTAATTATAACTTTTTATTCATAATAATGACTATTTTAGTAAAACCGATGATTTTTTATTTTGTAAATTGGCATCTAAATTAGTCACTATAATGACTAATAACTTTTGGTCACTAACATTGGTTGTTAATGAGGCATTTTCTTGTAGTGGTATGACATGGTGTGTTGACTTAAGATTTTGTATGAATGTGATGTGTGAGCTATGTTGTGAATGTGGGGAATGTAGTGCCTCCATGGGAGAGAATGCTACATTAATGTGTTGTTAGGTGGTGTATTGATAAGTGATTTCGTTTAAAGATTATCCTGACTCTGCTAGAATTCTACTCACACCGAGAAAGATATCTAGTTGTGAGAGTTGAAGGATATTTGATACTTGCGGAGTTTGGTTAGGGGTCGAGACTTACACATATAGAATTTAACCTATCAGCTCAATGGAAAGGAGATTCCCCAACTTTGTATTATATAACTATAACTCGTATGAGGCAAAAGTGGGAGATGAGAGGTGCACGATCTCTAAGTCTACTTAATACACATGTCTTTTGAAAGTAGAGTCAAATCTCAATGTTATATAAGCCATTTTAGATATGCTTTGGGTGGACAATTGATTGATGAATTATATGATGTTAATAATTGATTTGAAGGAAAAGAATTTGAATCTATATTGTTTTAAATTGAGTAATAAGAATTGTTATAATTATACTAGCTTACCCTTTTATTTGTCTTGTTGTGGTTTGTTCGCTTGCAATGATCATATTTTATATGTGATCATAAAATAGTGCACATGGAAGATTTGTAAAGTGATAAACATGCTTATAGTTGTTAAGAAAGGGTAATGGTCACTTAAGTATATAATTTTTGTATTATATAGATACTCTAAGTTGATGAAGTGTTATTTATCTTCCAAAAGTTAAGTTTTATTATTTTACGAAGGAATTGTAAATACAATTTATATACTATCATGTTGATTTATACTTTTTTATCAATTATGTAATACTTTAATTAGTAGTATAAATATGCTAAATTGGGATGCTACATAAATCAAATAAAATGAATGAATTTTAATTTTATATTTGTAAGATTTGTTCTTTATTTCGTTTAAAATTAAAAAACACTACAATGCATTAAAGAATATGTCAAAGAGTAAATTTCGTGATATAATATATCTTGTGACACTTAAAAAAATCTTAAGATTTACAAATTAAGATATATTTATCAAAGAAGTAAATAAACTTGAAACATTTGCTGATTAAAAAAATGTTAGTTAAACTAAGGTGGCTTTAGAAATCTCCTAATATTTAAAAATTTCCTAACAATTTGAAGAAATAAAATTGATTTGGTAAATTTAGAAGGTAAGGTGTGAGAAGTTGTGAGTTCAACTCTCACTGCTAACAAAAATTAATAATTATCAATTTCGTCCATGTATATTTACTTTTTAAATTAAGACTTAATTAAAACAAAATTAAAAAGTGAGAACCTACTATATGTGAATATATTAATCAAAGCAAAATATAAGAAGAAACATTGTATATTTTATAGTTGAATATGTATATCTACTTTCTTTATTATTTATAAATAGTCTAGTGTACTCTAATAATTTTTTATTATTTTCCTTTTTCAATAAATCTGTCATTGATCTTGGATGGGTTACTTGGAAAACAATCTTAGTTAAGTTTATTCCAAAATTTTGTTATATTGAAATATTTTGTTTCATATCTTTCTCAATTTTGAGTATTAATCTTTTTTGAATTAAAACTTTACCTAGAATAAGAAATTATTGAAATTATTAATAAAAGAAGTTATTTGTGTAACGTCTCAATTAAATAGATAAATCCAATTTAAATAAAACGCCACGTACATAGATATCCAGAGAGTGAAAATGGGATATGATGGTACACAGTACCACAAACATATTCGTAACAAAAGAAAATAGGCATCACTCGGCCTAACGTAAGTACAATACATTAAAAGTAGCACAACTCTTGTCCAGAACGAGAGAAATCTAACTAATAGCATTTCTTCAGTGGAGGGCTCCATAGAGAGCCCAATACCAGTCCATACCCATCAAGCTGCAGCGTCCCTATTGCCATTACCATTGTCAAGGGCTCTCACATCTGCTCACATCAATAAAAATTGATGATCATCGCAAGGGAGAAAACCACACACATAACAATCAAACAAACAAAAGGATAAGCTAGTGAAAGAGATTCTTATATCATGACACTCAACATGCACCTTTCAAAATCAAGCACAAACAGCATACCTCCACACATGAGTTACCAAACCATATAAGAAACCAAGACTTGACCATCTGGATACGTATCATGAGGCACCACCACGAGACCGTGAAATTATGTCCTAGCACTGAGGCATCACCGCAAGACCTTCGTGAAATTACATCCTTACATGAGGCACCACCACGAGGCCTTCGAGGAATTATGTCCTGGCCTTGAGGCACCACCACAACACCCCGTGGAATTACGTCCTTTTGTTGAGGCACCACCATGAACCCTCACCCCGAGGTTCATGGAATTAAGTCCATTAGATGGGGCACCACCAGGGACTCCCAATAGGAAGGTCCATGGGATTACGTCCATTAGGTGAGGCACCACCATGAACTCTCACTACAAGAGTCATGGAATTACGTCCTACTCAGACTTTATATATATGTTTCACCAACCAATCAGAGAGTTCCCATAAATATTAATATCATGTTAACATGTATATGTATATAAACAACCAATCAAACCATTCACAGTTCCCAATTCATACACAATAAAGCAACATCTTATTTCCATCTCAACCTCATACAGTAATCACGACATCATCCCTCAACCCTTCTAGTAAAGCATGTATATCAGACAGGCAAGCAACACATCAATGAACTATTCAACAACAGTGCCAAAACCTGTCCCCAGTCTCGCTTAGGCTAAAAGGTCTCGCTCAGGCGAAGGAGATCCTCTCACTTAGGCGAGCCTCTTCTCATCTAGGCGAGGGCTCGAACAGGGAAACAATGGACTTTGCAAGGTCTCGCTCAGGCGAGTCCCTTCTCGCCTAGGCGAGACCACTCCTCGCTCAAAATAAAAACTTGTCGCCTAAGCGACAGTTCGAGCAACAGATCCTGGGCGAGCCTCTGTTAATCTCGCCTAGGCGAGACAAGTAGTGCACCATTGTTCTCGCGCGCAATAAACAAGCATTCAAGTCAAATAATATTCAAACAAGTTCCCAATCAATTAAAATCATCAATCAAATCATGCCATCATGAAACGGAAGCAAAACAAGCAACAAGTCGAAATAAACAAGCGAACCCTTGCTTCCCTTATCTGGGGAAAGGGTTAGCAAGGACCTCGACGACATGGCAACGAGCACAGCAACTCTAGGAACGAACTAAAGAGCTGAAATAGAGGGGAACAGAACCATCATCATGAAACTCTATTGAAGAAAACGAAGGGTGATTAATGGAAACCAACACGAGCTAGGGAGAGATACTTACGTGGAGTAGGAAATGGATTTGAGCTAGCTCGAAGAAGACTTAGAGCTAAACCCTAACAGAGCGTTCTGTGTGAAGAAAAGTGCTGTGAGGGAACTGTTTTTGCAAGAATGGCAGAAGTGAGGGGTCTTGGCTGCCTTAGGGGCCTTGTATGCCTCATGGGCCAACCCTTAGGCCCATTAGATTGGGGCACCCTTAAAATTAAAGACAGAAAAATAAAGTGGGCCTTACAATCTGAGTAATTTATTTTTTTTGTAGAACCTTTGTCACAAAAATTTAGTTTTTATAGTTATTTTGTTCCCAACTCTTTAAATATTTTAAATTGAGTGTTATTTAAGTTTTTAGTTAATAGATGATTATTTTATAGTATTTTTGAATTACATTTCGGTGATTAAATCATGCAGTTAAAATATATACTAATATTAAGTTTATGAGAAAAGTTTGTTTTTTATAATTTATGAAGGTGATTATCTAATTTAAGATATGGATATAAACTTAGTCATCCAAGTTATTAATTAAATAAGTTATAGTTTAAAAATATATTTTAGATTCTATAATTTAAAAGTATAATATGAATAACTTAAATTTAGATTAAGTGATTGAAGAGGTAACTATTAGGGATATATGGGGCCGTTTTCATATTAAGAGAGGTGATATTAAGTTGTTTTTTTTATCATTATTGTATCACACGCATGCACTAAACTCACATGCTTAAGGTTTCTTTTCTATTTCATGAAATTTTTCAAATTTTTATATTTGTTGAGATAAAATTTCAAATTCCTTAATTTTAGATAATCAAATTAGTAATAATTTATAAGATTTTATTGTTTTAAAATTATTTACTCAAGCTAGGTATCTTTGTTATAAATCATGTAAAATTCTTGATAAAAAGTAATTACCCTTTAAAATGTCCATATCCAAATGAACTATAAACACGTTTTATCAAATGTTTAAATAAATGGTTAAAGTTGTACGAGTGAACAAAACTTTTGAATGTGCACTTGGGTAAAGTTTTACCACCTTTGAAAATAAATCATTTTTACTATTTTTTTTATCCTCCTAAATTTAGAAACTGGTCTCGTCGCTTTGTGTAGGCATAAAGTTTTTATGTAGAATTGTCATCCTTACTTCTCACCTTCTTACATAATGTCACGTAACACATTTTTAATGTAATTCTTTTTAATGGTAAAGTTACATCATAACTTTTATTTCTCTAGGAAATTCTCAAAATTCCCAAAAAGATGGCACAAGAAATTACAACGTTATAAATTAATTTCTTATGATGAAGAAAATAAGAAGAAATGAAGATAATACGTGTGAGGTGGAAATCAATGTGTTTACCAAAAGTAACTTTAGAATAAATATGTAGAATTGTTTAATATGAATATAATAGACTAATGGAGATAGAAATTTTAGTTAAAAGGGGAGGGATTATGAGTTAGGGCTTAGAATACAAAGTGATTTAGTTGTTACATAGAAACTAGTAATATCAAAAGGACCATCCGATATGTAAAAGTAGATTGAAACATATAAGTTAACTTATCACGAATTTAAGTTTGATTTGGTTGGATCGGAAAAAAATTCTAATTTTTTTAAAGATAAATTAAACAGAATAGCTTACTTAATTTTTGGTTAAATGATTCAAACCGAGTTGAATATAGATTGAACCGTATTCAACAATAACAAGCCCTTCATTAATTGTTTTATTATTTTTTTTATAACTTTTCTATTACAATCATTTACTACTTTTAATTATTTAGGTCGTCAAATTGATTTTTTAAAGATTATAGTATTGTTCAATAACATTTAAATAATTTAAATGTTTAATTAATTTATTTGTAAAATTATTTAGGTTGTCAATTTATCTTTTTAAAGACTATAATGTTGTTTAGTAACATTTAAATAATTTAAATGTTTAATTTATTTATTTGTAAAATTATGTAGGTTGACACCGTAATTTTTAACTAGTATTTTTATAATAATATCTAATTAAATATGTTAATGCGTTAAGAAATTTATATTTTGTAGGAAAAATATTTGTAATTAATCTCTCACTAATTTGCGATGATATAGTGAACGAATGAAATTGTAGTTTGTTCGTAACAAAATAGTTACAGATTTATCAAAACATATATTTGTAGTTAATTATTCTCAATTAAAATTATACTAAATAAAAAAAGAAAATAATTTTTAATTTAAATATTAATTTTTTTTATGGGTACATGTTTATGGACATGAATTATCATGAATTAGAGAGTGAATAGTTATGAAGTAATTGTAATTAACAAAATAAAATTTGTGAGAATTAGTTATGACTTAGCGAAAATAGAATTGCAACAAATTATATACAGATTAGTGAGAACATTATTGTGACAAATTAACTATGGATTAATGAGAACAAAATTGTGACAAATTAGCTATGGATTAGCATGAGCAGTGTTGCAATAGATTAGTTACAAACTTATATGAACAAAGTTGTGAGAAAGTAGCTACATTTCACTAGAAATTATAAAACTTTCTCACTTCATTTATCAAACTTAGATGATAGTTTGATTTTACTATAAAAAAAATGAATTGAGTCAATCCACTTTGATTTTACTATAATAAATATAAAATAAATTAAAGAACAAAACATCTTCACGTGACTTAACTCACCTAAACTACCAACTCCTGGTGGGTCGAGCCGGATTACAAAATTCTTGATTCACCAAAAAATGAGTCGAGTTGAACTAACTCATTTTTAACTCTACCCTTGGTAAGAAAACCCATGTAATTATGTTAGAAGGAGTTTATAAATTATATTATGAAAAGACAATATAATTATTTGGTTTAAAAGTAAAGTGAGTAGAAATTTTTTAAATGATTTTAAAATTACATTTCGAAAATATACGTGAATTGAACTAGGGATGGAAACGAGTTGGGTTTTGCATGGATAGTGTCTACCCGCTACTCGACCAGCAAAAAAAATCCATTTGTTACCTTGCGAATATCCATATAAAAATACATGTGAGTTCTTTAAAGTCAGCAGGTATCTATAGATACTCTTGAATATTTAAAATAAATATATTTTATAAATTTTTAAAATAAAATTTAAAAAGTAAAATAAATTTTAATTTTAGTTTTTTCGGGTAACATATACTTGTGAGTGCGAGTACTATAATACCTACACTCAACCTATTTATAAATGGATATTAAAATACTTACTACCTGAGGGTAATAAATATCCTAAGTATTAAATATTTGTCACAAATTTTATCCGCCTGCGGACATCATTATTTTTGCTATAACTAAATTAAACATGGCATGGAAGATTACTCGTTAAAAATGTCATGGACCATATGAGTATATACAAAATAAGGGTATTTTAAAATGGAAACAGCTAAGTGTTGAAATAGTTTTGAAAACATAAAACAAAAAACTTGAAGTTTGATCAAAAGTCGTTTTAACAATGTCTCTCCTTTATGAGTAATAAACCTTACCTTAAGATTGCATTCACTTTATGTCCTCATTTAGAACTTGGTGTGGATTTGGTTTGTATTTCAAGTGGAGTTCTACACGGATATACTTTTTCTTAAATAAACTCAAGAATTAGACATTTGGGGGTAAAGAATAAAGCAATCTATAGTTTTAGAAAACCTTGTATAATTTACTCTTATATTTGTAGTGAATTTAATTAATATATTAAAAATAGAATTAAATTTTAATTTTAATATTTGTAAAATTTGTTCTTTGTTTTCTTTAAAATTAAACATCAGTACTTTTATATTAAATAACACTAACTAATTACTTATTGTTAGAATAAATAAAAACAATAATATATATATATATATATATATGAATAAAAGAGACTGATTAAGTTAAATAATTCTTATGACAATTAATAACAATATAAGATAAAATTGTGTTGTGTTCTTAGTCAGGTGAGAAAATTAGTTATTTAAAATTGATTGTGCCTAGTATATAACTGTGGTTAAATTTTGGTTTAGGTTAATTTGATTTGATCCATGGTATGAATTGGTTTGTTTGAGAATGTGAATTTGGTCTTTGGATTGAATTGATGGTTTTGGTCATTTTTGTTTTGTGAAATTGTGAATTTAAAGATGGTTTTGCTTTAAGGATGGTTAAGTCTGATTCAATTAGTATCAGAGAATACAATTTTTGACTTGGCAACATTGCTTTTGATATGTGTTAATGGAGAAAAGTATCCTATGAAATCAATTGAGAAAACCAATCTGTCATGACTATAAAATTATGCAGACTCTTTGGAGTAGTATTTTACTTGTTAAGCGAAAACATAATTCAAAAAATCAGAGAGGCAGTGGATGTCTCACTCGTTGACCGAGAGCTGTTTTTAGAAAAGTAAGAAAGTATGGGAGTCTTACTCATTGAGTGAGATAGGACTCGTTTGGAGAATTTATGTGAATTAATTACTCTCAATAGTCCTATTCGATGAAGGAGTTAAGTTCTCGTTGGAAAAATAATTAAAAGTTTTACTTCCAATGTTCACTATTTGGAGGAACCACAGTGTTGAGAAAGAGTTTTAGTTATATGTAGTTTAAACTACTTATATTTATATATATATATATATATATATATATATATATATATATATATATATATATATATATATATATAATGAGATGATATGTGATGGATGTGGAATGACTTTCAAATGAGAAAGCATCTCTTTGTTGATTAATCCTCTCAAAAAATAGATGTAATAAAGAGAAAGACAAGTGGTGTTTTACATTTGACTTTTTTACCCTTATTTAACATTAAGATATATAATAAAATAATAAAAAAAATTATATATATGATGTAAATAATGTAATAGAATATAATAAAACAATAATAATAATGTATAAACTAAAAAACTAAAATATTAATAATTTTATTTAAACTAATCACTCACCCATAATTTATTTTAATTTAATTTCAACCAATCTCATTTTATTTCGATATGAATTCATCATTTTTAACTTTTTCTTAATTTAAATAATAATTCACATTTTATTTTAACATAATTTACATTAATTGTATTTTATTTTAAAATACATTTAGGTTAAAGGTAAAATGACAATCATCTAATTTTTTGTATGTATTTTCTTGACTCCAACCCATGTGGGTCAAACCAAGTACTTGGGGCTATATTAATTTCATCGTTTTACTCATTTATCTTTCTTTTCTCTCTCACCCTCTTCACAAATTATTCCTTGTCTCCTCTAATATAAGTTTGATCTTATTCCTCTGATCTTCGTATCTTTAAGAAGATTTTGATCACACTTCCCAATAATTAAGCAATAAACTTTTAATAATTAGATTTTTGAACCAAAAAAGTTTTTTTTATTGTAAAGATTCTTTATTATATTTCCTTTTTATATAAATTTGTCACCAATCTTGACAAATTAATTGAAGAAAATAACCCTCTTAACTTGGTTAAACTTATTAAAGTTTGATTTTATTTAAATACTTGCTATAGGTTTATAAATTTTGAGTAGAGTTAAGTATATTTTTAGTCCTTGAACTTTGACCCAAATTGGAATTTGTTCCTGTCTGAAACTTCGATACATTTCAATCTCTAAATTTAGAAAATGAATGAATATAATCATTTTAACTCAATTACGTTAACTATTTTTGATGTGTCGAACGCATTTCATGTTAGTATTGGAATTGTTTATACTGTTTGACACATTTTCAGTTTAATATCTACTGCGAAATGTGTTCGACACTTCAAAAAAAGTTAACGTAATTGGGTTAAATGAATATATTCATTCATTTTTAAAGTTTAAAGACCAAAATGTATCGAAATTTTGGACATGGACAAATTTCAATTTTGAGTCAAAATTCGAAGACTAAAACCATACTTAACCCTTTCTAGTATTATTCTTGCTTCTTGTAGTTAAACTTGATTTGAAATAAAAAAATAATGGATAAGAAAAACTAATTATGTTGCTTTTCATAGAACTTTATGATGCATGATTTAGATATGAAAGTGGTTTAGTCACATTATTTTGGTTTTTATGAAAAAATGTCAACTTTGTTAAAAACTATTTTAATGTTTAAAATTAAATATTCTTTGAGCTTTTGAGTTAATAGACAATTATTTTAGAATATGTTGAATTGAACAATTTTATGAAGAAGTTATTTAATAAATAGATCGTACATATTAAAGTATATAGTTTTCCATATTGAATTCATAAATAAAGTAAAGTTTCTATAGTTTTCAGAAGATGTTGAGTAATTCAAGACATGAATATAAACTGTGTCATCTAAAATATTAATTAAATACGTTATAATCATATCCTGAGTTATATCATTTAAAAACATCTTAGATTCTATAGTTTAAAATTGGTTAAATTATATCTTTGCTTCCATTTTCGTATCAAAATATTAATTTAGTTCATATTTTAGAAAATTTGATGCAATCAAGTCCTTTATGTTGGTGGTGTAGTAACGGTGTTAAATATGGGTGTCATGTGTCAGTTTCCAAATTTTTTAACTTTTTTTAATTTTTTTTGGTTATTTTTTTTAACATTTTTTAAAAAAATTAAAAATTTGCCACGTGTGAAGTTGACATCGTGCCACGTGGCAGTGACAGTGTCACATGTCACTATTATGCAGGTGTCATTTTCTTATTCTCAATTTGGTCCCTCTAATTTAATTTTTGTCTTAATTTAGTCTCAATTTTTGTAAAAATTGTGCAATTTCATCTCCCTCCAAATTGAAAAAAAAAATTAACTTTTATCTAAATGTTATACAAATATTTTTATTCAATTTGATTTTTTTATTCAAATTGATTTTTTTATTATATATTTTCAACAAACTAAGTTTATTTAAATTTGTTTCACATTCAATTTTATTTAAAATTGTTTTCAAATTTTAAATTTATTTGTTTTTTATTTTACATAAACTAGTTAATTTTTCTTAAATTATATAATTGTTATTTTTACACTAACTAAAACATTTGTATAGAAATTATTGAATTTTACACATTTTAAAAATATTAAATTATTTAAAATATAAATTTAAATAAAAAACAATATTAAAGTATTATATAATAAAATATCAATATAATTTATGAATTTTTTTTGTTATTAGCATTATTTTCTATTAACAACTTTAAAACAATTTTAAATAAAGTTTAATGTAAAATATAAATTAAAATAAACTTAATCTTGTTAAAAATATTTACTTGAAATATCAATTTTGATAGAAATATTTGTGCACATTTATATAGAAATTAAATTTGATTTCAATTTGGAAAGGGACAAAATTGCATAGATTTTACAAAAAATTGGACTAAATTGAGACAAAAATTAAAATACCGGGACCAAATGGAAAATAGGAAAATGACACCGGGATAATAGTGGCACGTGGAAAATTTTTAATTTTTTTAGAAATATAAAAAATATATAAATAATCAAAAAAATAAAAAAAATTCAAAAAATCAAGAAACACGTGACACCTCATTTAACGTCGTTACTACACTACTAACGAAAAAGATTTGATTGAATCAAATTTTTCAAAATAAAAACCAAATTGATATAGAATGGACTAAATTGATATTTTGAATATCTTAATTTTAGATTATCTTATTGAAGAAATGGTAACGATTAGGTGAGAGAATAAAAGTGAGAAAGCGATCACTATTAATCCCACGAGGCCTTCAGAGCGCAACTTGCTTTAAGTTTTTTTTTTTCGTTTTGTTATTATTGTATCATACGCGTGCACACTGAATTCACACGCTTTAAAGATTCTGTTCTGTTTATTTTTCAATCTTTATTTTGTGTGATTTTAATGCTTTAGTAATAACTCAAAGTCTAAGATTAAAATAAAATAATCTATACGAGTTGATATTCTGCTAATTATTAAATGTTTTTACTGAGATAAATATAAAGTTTGTGCTTAAACATGTTCTTTTTTTTCTTTTTAGCGTGGATCAGAAAGAAACCATAGGAGAAAAACAAGTTCATGAAAATTTCCCAGAATGTAATGGTGGTTGTACCAGTAGGATCGAAGAACACTTCTTCGAAACTTCCCAACACCTCTTGCAAACTATAATAATCCAACAACACAACATACCCCAAAACAACAGGATAGCTGCTGCACACGCTGCACCACCTTCCTTATAACCATAGGTCTAACCGCGCTGTTCCTGTGGCTGAGTATGCGCGTGGACGAACCCCATTTGTACCTCGAAAAAATTTACATTCCTACCCTCAACAAAACTCTAAATCCCTCTCCCGGAAACACCACCATCCTCTTCACCCTCAGGCTCGCCAACAGGAACAAGGACACCGGAATCAAATACGACGACGTTCAGCTCACTTTCAAGGTCTTCGTCAGCAACAACACCACGCGCCCTCTCGGGAACGCCACCGTGCAGCGCTTCTACCAGGGCCGCAACAAGAAGGCCTTCAAGCCTGGCTCCCTCAACGGCGGCGGTAACCTCACCACGACGGTTGCCGGGAAGGTGGTGTACCGCGTGGACTTCACTACGGCGATCAAGTACAAGATTATTTGGTGGTACACGAAACGGCACCGTTTGTGGGGAGGGGCAAGTGTGGAAATGAACGATTCCGGGTCGAAAGTGAACCGGAAACCCGTCAGGCTTGGCGGTAAAAACCCGGTGGTGATCCCGTCCGGCGCACCCGAATTCCGTGGATGCTATCGTGCACTTGTCACTTTTTTTGTGGCTGCTTCTGTTCTTCTGCTTGATGCTCATGGGTTTAATTGACTTGAGTTTATCATTTTTCAGTTTTGTGTGTATTATTTTATTTAATTATTAGTTGTTTCTTTCTTTTTTTTATAAATGATTGGTCTCAGAGATATTTTTATTTTGTAATATGTATTGTTTCTTTTAGTTTCTATAGCTTCGGTTGAGAATGAAAATTGGATTTGAATGAAGTGAGTAATCACATGAATTATTGGGAGAAAAATAACTTATCCATTGAATATTAAATATATGATTAAAAATATCCATTGATTAATAATCATAATAGTAATTAGTAGGTATATAGGATGTAAAATGTTATATTATTTTTAAGCAGTTTTTATTTCCTAAAATAAGGATTCTAATTATTTAGATCTATGGGAGTTTTAAAGTGTTTTTATTTAAATGAAGCAATCTCTACTTTGTGTATTGGCTTTCCATTTGACATTCTCATTTCCAAACTTTCATTACCATGCTTTTTGACATGATGTAAAATATATTCTTACTACAAAACATGACAAATAGAATTGGTTGAGAAAAGAGACATAAAAAATGTATATTTCATAGTTTATATTTCATCTTCTATAAAAAAAAATTCTTAATTTTCAATTTATGTTCATGTCTTTTACTTTTTCCCCACGTCTACATAAAATATTGTGCCCTAACGACTACACTTTATTAAATCAAAAGTAATGTAAATATTTTAATTCATTAAAATAAAATTATGTAATAGATAGTCAACATTTATACTTTGGGTAATAAATAATAAGGAGTTTTGTAATTTAGTGAGA
>Ga0209589_1001819_pt1 | contig 35930 bp, 21 predicted proteins | sample CowpeawhiteBW_FD_187525 | JGI IMG/M metagenome (GOLD analysis project Ga0209589, IMG submission 187525) | Root nodule microbial communities of legume samples collected from California USA - Cow pea white BW (SPAdes) (version 2) | ecosystem: Host-associated > Plants > Roots > Nodule | place: USA...
AAATAATATAAAAATATAATTTTAAAAAATATATAAATATATATAAAAAAAATTCAAAAAAAAAAAAATTGGGGGAACCATGACTCCCCTCTGTCACCATGTAGTTCCGCCAATGTATATAGTTATGATATCGTGACAACCGATTTAAATTTTGAACGATACTTTTTATTCATTAATATGTTTTTTTGACTCAATTAAGTATAATATGTTATATAAAATAAAATTATCACGGTTATCTGCAATAGTTGTTAAAAAGATAAATAATTCTATAAAATTTATCATACATTTTAAAATAAACAATATCAATATAATATTATGGGTTAAGTATATTTTTAGTTTCTTAATCTTGACATAAAATTGAAATTTGTCATTATTCAAAATTTTGACGTATTTTGGTCCCTAAACTTTAATAATACATAAATATGATCTTTTCAATTATATCAAATTCTTTTGACGTGTCAAATGCATTTTTCAACTAACATTAGAATGAGAACATGTCAAGTGGTGTAAACTCAAATGTTAACATGAAATATATTTGAAAACCTTAAACCAATTTAGTCCCCCATCTTTATAAATACGTGGAGTTAGTCTTTTAAACCAAATTTTTATAAATTTATTTGACATTTCAAATACGTTTATTAGCTAACATTAAAGAGAAAATATGTCAAACGATGTAAACAAACTAAAACACTACAGTGAAATTTGTCTGAAACGTCAAATAAACTTGATAAAATTTGGTTAAAATGGCTAAATCTATACATTTACAAAGTTGAGAGACTAAATTGATTCAAGATTTTTAAGAGGGACTACTTCCATTTTTTACTCAAAATTAAAGAAAAAAATATATATTTAACCCTTAAAAATATCATAATAAAATATTAAAATTACAATATAAAAATACTATATAACAAATAAATTATAAGAATTTCATGATCGATAAAATTTGGAATATTAGCATAACAAAAAATGTTAAAGTTAATAATGATACTTAACACAATCTTATTTATTGCAAATAATTTATAAGAACTCAACTAAATTGATCATATTTTAATAAAATGATATTAAAATTTAATTAATGGTTGAAAAAATAAAATAATATATATAACTATCTTATTTATATTAGCTAATAAGATTACCTAATTAAATTATATAGATGAAGAAAATTTAATTATTTTCATTTAATTTTTTACTACTTTTTTATTTTAATTGGGAGTTTAAAATTATTTCACGGGTTGTTCTAAAATGGTGCCTTGAAGGATTAAATGAGAAAAGTGTAAAATTATTTTTTATTTTGATTCGTAATTGACATGCAATCATATTGATATATTGGAACAAGACTATTAGTCAAGAACTAGACAAATTTTTGCTCGATCATTTTCAAGTAAGGGTGTTATAGTAAAACAATCGATAAATCTAGCTCATATCGATCGTCTTACTATAAGTTGAGCTAAAAAATGATTAGTCCAACTCGATTTACTTGAAATTTTGCAATTCGATCTGATCCACCACAAGTTGGTGGGTTAGTTGACTCACTTCCTATTTTTTTTTTTGAATTTATTTTATTTATATATTACATTACAATAGGGTGAAATAACTTAATTTATTTTTTATAATAGTAAATCAAAGTATTCACCTAATTCTCAAAATATTATTACAAAGATAACAGTTAAAGATTAAAGTGTCAATATATAGAAGATAAACAAATTAATTGAACATTTAAACTATTGAAATATTATTAAATAACATTTTAACATTTAAAAATATAAAATTGTGAATCCATCTTCAACCAACTTGAATTCATTTAATCTTTGAATTAAATGAGTCAGGTTCAATCCACTTATAAAAAAATTGATTTTTTTCAATTAAACCCAACTCAAACCATGTTAAGTTGGGTTAAGTTACCGATTTAAACCGATTTTGACCTCTGTAGTTCAACCTTATGTTTCAAACTTAGAAGGTAGCATTGATAGTTATTCGTCACAATGAAAGTATTGTAGTCTTGGAATATAAAACTCATGTTATCACTTTGTTCTTGAAAAATACTTTGAAAAATTGAAAATGAAAATGCATTTAAATTATTCTTGCATTCTTAGCTATCGGATGTATCAAAACTACTCTCAAAAAGATTGAAGAATTTTTCCTTCTCACAGCCAAAACCTTTTTGAGAACTAAAAGAAAACTTAGTCGTATTTAAAAATATATTTAAATCAATAATAAAAAATTCTACAGTATTTTATATGATAAAACATATTTAAAAGTTTAGCGAGATATAATAAAATTTGTGAATAAGATAAGGACACACTAAACTTTAATCATATAAAATATTTTGTCTATTGAATAACATCGTTTTATTGTGTCTGTATTTGTTTGGTATGGACCCGGTTATAATATCATATATATTAATTTCAAAAGCAATAATTCTTTATATTCTTTATATCATTTACAACAATTAAAATAACATAAGTAATAATAGGACATTCTTTTCTAAAGAATATGTATAGTATAATCCTTTTGCTATAGCATAACTCTATACAATTATAGGAAATTAAAATAAATTATCTTAAACTAACGTAAACACATGCTCTATCGCGTATGTGTATATACATTTTTTAAACATACATTATATTATATTAATAACTGATGATATTATAATATTATTAAGTTAAGAATAAAGTGAAATATATAAAATAAAACTATATTTATTAAAAATAAAGTAAAATATATAAAAAAAATAGAGAATAACCATTGATAAATAGAGAAAAAGAGGAAAAACAGAGATAAACAATTTTGTAAAAAGCTTGTAAGAATATCGAACAATTTTCAAAAATTTAACAAATAATTAAATTTTTTAAAGGATAAAGTTAAAATTTTAAAATAGGAACACAAAAATTATATATATACAAGCGTAAACACAGGCGCGATAGTGCCTGTACGCATTTTTTAAATATGTGTTATATTATATTAATAGGTGATGATATTGTAATGTTATTAAGTTAAAAATAAAATGAAATATATAAAATAAAACTATATTTATTAAAGTGAAATATATAAGAAAAGATAAGAGAATAAATGTTGATAAATAAGAAAAAAGAGAAAAAACATATATAAATAATTTTATAAAAGGTTTGTAAAAATAACGGACAATTTTAAAAAATTTAATAAATAATTAAATTTTTTAAAAGATAAAATTATAAGGAAGAAAAGGGTAAAATAACGTTTTTATTATATAAACCAAAAATCCTGATTATAATATTCCATTGTGTTTTATTCACAAGAAATAAGAATTCAAATTAGGGGTGAACAAAAAATCCAATTTTATGATCCATTCCATTTTATTAAAAATCCAATCCATTTAAAATCCATTTTATTGGATCTGGATTTCAATCTGATCTACATTTTATATATTTTATGGATTGGATATCCATAGATTTTCAAAATGGATAATCCAAAATATCCAATCCAAATTTTTAATTCATATTTTTGGTTATACTAAGTTAAAGGTCGAGACGAACTAGCCCAAATTTAGTCGTATTTGACTGAGTTGGCATGACCCTATACGAAATTTGGCCCAGCTAGTCTTGGACAAAATTTGGAAGTATTCGGTCGAGTTGACCATGTCCCAAATTTGACTACATTGGGTTGAGTCGACCCAAATAAAATTTAACCGTATTCGGCCAAGACAACCTAATAAAAAATTGGCCATATTCAGGACCAATGAATTTAGTTGAGTCAACTTTGACCGAAATCAGGCTCTAGCCCAATGAGGCCATATTTGGCCAACTAGGCTCTGGCTAAAATTTAGTCATATCAGGTAAAATCGGTCTTGGTCGAAATTCGGCCAAATCTAGTCAAGTCAATCTTGAATAAAATTTTGCAGACTCAACCCTAACCCAAATTTGGTCCCATCGTCCCTAACCAAAATTCATTCAAATTTGGCCTAGTCGACCTTAATCAAAATTTGGCCGAATTTGACCAAGTCGAACTCGACCAAAATTTGATCGAACTCGACAAAAATTCGGCCGAGCTTGACAAAAATTCGGCCAGGCTTGACAAAAATTCGATCAGCCTGAACCGAAAGTCAGTCGAGTCCGTCCTATGCTGAAGCCTTGTTGGCCGCGACAAAAGATCTGTCAAATTCTATAGTGTTGGCCTTATGAACAGACGTTTTAGAAAATTTAGTTTAAATTTATTTTGTAAAAAATAAATTTTGAGTTTTGAATTTAATCCACATATTTAGATTTGGATTTGGATTTAAACTTGATCCAAATATTTAAATCTGAATTTTAAAAAAATCCAATATACTTTTTTTAGAAAAAAGGATTTGGATCGAAAATCTAATCCAATTATTTAGATCCAAAATGAATATGGATTGGATCATTAAAAATCCAATCAATGATCATCCCTAATTTAAAGTAAAGTAAGTTGAGTGTTTCAAGATTGAAGAAATTTGTGCAAGTGAAAATTTTCTATAATGGGAATTTGCGTTTTAATTCATTTCCAATTAACGCAATTATTCAAATGAACTAACAATCATGTATGCTGTCTTTTTTTCATAAATAAAACCACATTCATACATTTTATTTTCTTCTAAATCAAATAAAACTCAGTTCAACAATAAAAACAAAAAAGCAACAGTGATAATAAAAATGGTAAAAATATTTTTGAATTATAATAACAAGAATCATACTAAAAGAGTAAAACAACAAAAAGTACCTTCTAAATGCTTAACTTTAAATATTGATGAATTAAATGAAGATGGTAAATCTTATCATATACTCTTTTCATTTTAACCCAATGTTCCCCCTTAGATAAAAACTATATTAGTAAAATAGAAAAAAACATCCATTGAGTAAACTTTTCATACCAATTTCCTACCTCAAGTTGATTATCAATTTAAACCATTAATTGAATATATAGATCTTATGAAACTTCCTTAGTATTAAACTAAATGTTTCAAAAACATTATCAAATTAGTTAAAAGAAAGTTTTTTTCCCTCAGGTTTTTGACCAAGCCTTACCAATTCCCACAAAACTCTTTGGATCTCAGCACAATTGCAGCTATTAATTAGATAAGTGTCCTATTTCATATGATCATCTTAAATCCCCAATCAATTACTTGAATAAAAAACAAAAACCCCAAGAACTTTAAAAAAATTGTATCACTTTTGAAAGTATTGAAAGATGATATATATGAACACCCTGCAAATGCAATGTTGCAGAAATAAAGGACATTGGAGAAGGAAGCAAAGCAGGCAATGAAAGGAAGAAGATAAATGAAACAAGAATTTATTTTGAGAAGTCAGATGGTGCATGTTTGGTATGAATGTCTGTGTCTGTTTGTCTTTGTCTGTCTGGTCTACTAGATGTGATAGTGAAGGTATTTACAGAATTGCAATGTTAAAAAAAAAAGAGATGGAGTAGAAATAGTTTGCGTTGGTTGGTTCACCTAAGTTCGGCTCCACCATTGCAGTAATGGACGCCATTGGTGCGTAGTAGATTAGGGGGATACTTTACATTGAGGCGCTTTAAGCCCCATATCCGAATAGTTCGGTCATCACTCGCCGAGGCTAACATGTGAGGGTTTGCTGGGTTCCAGCTCACACAGTTAACAGCTCCAGAATGACCAGGCAATGCCTCTACTAGATCCCCCGAGTTTCTGTGCCATATGTAAACCTACAACCACACACTAACCATTACTATTAAACTCAATTTCTAATACCTCAGAAAACTCATGCCGATTTTAAATTAATACCTGAGAATCCTCACTACCACTAGCAATGAAAGATTGCTTAAGACCACCAAAGCAAGATCTGACGATAAACCGGGTGCGTTTATGACTTCTGTACTTGCCAACAAGTTTAGGATCACCTTCTATATTCCAGAGGTGAATTTCTTGGTTCAAAAGATTAGCCAACAAGAATCTGCTATCCTTTGACAAAGAGAAGGAAGTTATCGTCTGCTCTTCTTCAATAAATCTCTCTTCTTTAGTTTCTTTGTTGAAGAACAGTATTGCATTGTCTTTGCAAATACTCAAAAAGTGTTCCCCATCACCCGTTATTTCCAAGTCAGAAATCTTAAGGGTTCTCTGTCCTTTCCAAGACTCCACTTCTTTCCCGTCTAAATCCCACATGCAAATGCTCTTGTCACTGAGGCCAGAGAGTATATATTTCCCACTTGGAAACCATGCACAGGAGACGAGACCAGGACCATTTTTTTCATAAACTTGCAGGCACTTACCAGTAGATACATCCCACCGCCTAACAGCCTCCTCCACACCACATGTTAGGAGCTCTTGGTCATTAGGACTCCATGAAACAGAAGAAACAGATTTCAGGTGACCAGATAATTTATGCTTCATAGACACTCCACCATTCATGTCAACCTATTAAAACAAAAGGCAAAAAGTAAAAATATGAAACCTAATGCACAGCTTTTAGTACATTTTGACTGTGTGTGCTTGCATTGACCAATGTTTACAGAAGCATGGTACATAACATGCAAGGAGCACCTGAAGACAATTCCTATCAATGGCAGTTCACATAGTCAAGTAATGGAAGAGCCTTTTTAATAGAGTACGTCAGAACATTTACTTAACTTTGAATAGTGTTAGGCCATATACTTAGGATAAAGGAGTGCAAAGTTTCACATTGGTACACCACTTTGATAATTATTTTAGCTATTTTAATATAATTATCAATTTCAGATGGTTGGGTAGTCGTCAGCTGTGAAACCACTATAGCAGGATAAATGTTATTTGAAACATTTTAATATAAACTAATAATTTATACCACACATAATGAAACAAAGATAAATAATTTCGTACAAAATAAGTCAAATTACCCAATCAGCAAAAATCTTGGAGCAGCAATAAGAGCATGTAATTAAGTAAAAAAAAAAAAAACAAAAAAGAAGAAAAAAAAAAAAAGAAAAAAAAAAAAAAAAAGAAAAAAGAGAAAAAAAAAAAATAAAAAAAAAAAAAACAAGGACGATGATAGAAAAATTAATATAAAAAAAGACCATAAAAAATTAGTAGAACACAGACTAAGATGTTTACAAGATAGAACAGAACACTTTATGTCAAGTAGTCATGAAGGTAATTTTTTGTGGAATTGTAAACTTCAATCCTGTTCCGTTTACGAAGCATAAATGCATTAGAAAATGACGGATAGAAAACAATGTTACCCACAAACCTTAACCTATGTTGTTTTAGGGGTAAATATAGGTTTTTGATGCCTGCATCAGGGTAATGGTGCTATAGTGTGTGAAATTGATGAGAGCATGACTGAGAAGATATTTAAGGAAGAGTAACTACTAGAGCCATAGCTAAAGCAAAGAAGGAAGAAAGTGTTCAAAAAGATTCTAGAAGAATGCCTAGAAGCATAACTAAGCAACTGGAGGAGAAGCTTATCAAGACGAACATGTTTATTAAAAGGGAAGAGAATCTTTTTGCTAGAAATAAACTCTGTATTCTTGTTTATGTATTTGTTTTGTCCTAAGCCTCTTGTTTAGTCCTAGGGATATTTAGAAGATTGTTTGGACTTTAGTTTATCTTTAAGTTTGTTTGATTCATAGTATACTGTATAGAAGCAAAAGCATACAGATAGACTCTCTTGCAGAAATGAGAGTGGTCATCAGAGAAGTTTACAGGGCTTCTCGTTTAGCTTGTCATAGAAAGTGCATTTTATGCCTAAACAACTTCATAAGATTAGCTTTGAAGGTGAGTTTTACATTTTTTTATATACTATAATTTGGTCTTATCTCTAATCAATATGAAATCTATAACACATTCCCTCATGCTGAAGACTAAAACACCTCGTGTATGGGAATAGATATTTGTGGATGGTTCGGTAGTGACCCATTAGCAAGTGATACAATAGGCCCAACAAACTTTACTAAAATAAACTTTGATAGTATGATATCCTAGTGAAGTAGAAACATTTGGTTATAATTTATGTAACGTGTTATAATTACAAATATACAGAACAGATCCTATATTCAAGGATATTGTTATAGTTACATAAATAAGAAGCTGATTCTATATAATAAGAAATATCTAGATTATGTATTATGAACATTAATTTATTCTCATATAATATCTTTATTATTAGAGAATATAAAAACTTCTCTATTTATTTTATTTATTCCTGTTTCTCAATAAAAATAAAGCACTTGTGTGGTCTCATAAACGTTTCTCTCTTTCCTAAAGTTTAAACATGGTCTCTAGAGCTTTCTTTTAAAACTGCATTGGCCTCGTAGACCTTTTTTTGACAAACCTTTCTTGAAAAATCATTTTCACTGTTTCAGTGCCCTCCCCTAGTGTTTTTTTTTTGGCTTTCCAGAAAAGAAATCTTTCATTGCCACGTCAACCTACATAACAAATTCTCCGATCATCTCTAGCCATATTGTTATTATTGAGAAGATGGATGGGGTCTGACTATTTCACTTAGGCTTCCAAAATCGGGTTATGGTTGGACTACCTAGCATCAGGAACAATGGTTAAAGAATGATGCTCAATTGTGTAGTGTTGCTAAATCCACTATCCAGACCTCATTCAAGCCTATTTTTCGTTACCATGGAACACGGGCATTATTATATTGGAGTCTTGACACTTCTTGCTCCACATTTTTTAGGACCCATGTTTATCTTGGGCAGCTTCATGCTACCTTATATATTTTAATGAGCCCCTTCCACTACCTACGGATGTGAAGGAAGAACTTCAGAACCGCAATACACTTTTTATGAAATTGAGCTTGTATGGCTTACCACAAGAGTATGTTGCTACCTATGATCAGATTGTGGGATCGCGGTAAATCCTACTATGACCACCGGATCATCTGTGCTCTTTCGTATTTCTCAGAAAATAAACAGGAGACATATTTTGTTGGCAGGTGAAAACACTACCTTTGCATCACAATAATAATTATGGACACTCTAGCATAAGTAATTCTAAAAATCGTTCAAAATGTGACCATTGTCACTGCAATGTCTATCAAATTTCTTTGAGTTTGTTTTTCCTTGAACTCTTGGTTGTGAGACAATGTACCTTGAGCTGAATTGTTGGAAACATTGCTTATGGGAGTTTGAAATGATCATCACATTTTAGCTTGAGTACTTTATTTCACATTTCTAGTAGTAATTCTAAATACATTGTTTAGATTAGTCTTGTCTTTTAAAGTGTTTTTCACATTGTCATATTGTAAGTTTTGTCACATATTTACTCTCTTTGGTTTAGCCATTTCTTGATTTGGGTGCTTTTTAGTTTGTCTTCAAATTTTCTTGGTTTTCTCATATTGTTTTCCTTTCCTTGACCTCCTGAGTTGAGCTTAGATCCTTATATCTTTCACTTTAATACTAAATTCTTGATAGGTTGATTGGAGGTTTTTTGAAGACCTAAACAAGAACTTAAGAGAGAGTGAATACCCTTATGACAGTGAAACACGAGTGGGAGTGGTGAGGTTTGTGTTCGCTTTTGTCTTCATGGCTCCCACTGTAGGTATGACTTCGGATTTGGTGAAATATGCTAATGAAGTGGTGGCAAGAACCATTAAGTGGAATGGCATCAATCTAAACTTAGAATGGCGCACAAGCATTAATAGAACAATTGTGTTGAAACTATTTTATGTGTTTTTGAGGTTGGTCTTTGACCTTAGAGGACAATCTCCAAGCACCTTGATAATAAGAGATTGGCCTCTTCTAATGCTAAAATTCAAGGTTGAATCTTCTCCATCCCAGAGGCAATGATAGAAGTATGGCTAGGACCGTCACAAGGATTTCGAAACAAGAATCTCATATTAGCTTCAGATTATAGAATAAGAACTTTTTATAATTTTGTAATCTCTGTGTTTGGGCTTTAATGGGCCTTTAGTCGTGTTGGGCTTTTTGTGTTTAGGCCCATAATATATAAGCCTTTGTGAGACGCGTTTATAGATAAATTTGAGTTTTTCTCTCAAGTCTCGAGGTTCTTCTTCGAACCATTGAACCTTATCTTTGGATTTCTCAATTCAGAGTGACAGATCTTCCTCACTTATCGTGAAATCTCTTCCAAGTAACATGGCTTCCTCCTTCCGCAAATCTTTAGATTCGACGCCACCCATCTTCCTCTTTGTTCTATTTTTGTTTTAGGGTTTTCACCCTCTTTCTATCTAAGACGTGATTTCCAAACCCAATTCCAAAATGAGACGTTCACTAAATTACCATATTGTGTTGTGACTCATCCTAACACCACCTTTCCAGTGAGTGCCATAATATGAGAACCTAGGAGAGACTAGAACGTGGTCTCTTTTTATTCTTTTTTATTCTTCTCAAGTCGTTTGACCTTATCCAAAAAACTCGGACATAAATGATCACCATTCATACATAATAAATCTATGTTTTGGTTGTTTCCTTTTTGATGGAAATCAATTTGGTCTACCTTCTTTGCACTCTTGCTTTAACTACACCTAGACTACACTCAATCAAACAACCATAAGTCACATCTTCGAGATGGTTTACTAACTTTAAACACATCATAGTGTAAGGACAATTATCTTCACTATTGGAAAAGTAAAGAAACAAGTTAGATAGAATTGGACATTATTGAACATAGGATCATGTTGAAGGATGCAAATATCCTTCCTAGTCGTAAGATAAAGGGCATCTCATCATATTCTATTTGTGACCAAAGTATATAATATTACAATTGATATGTTCAGTGAGGGTGTGATGATAAAACTAGAACAGAAGAGTATGATTAGCCATCAGATATTACCTCCCAAATGATTGCAGATCGATCATTTGATGCTGAAGCTAAATATTTCCCATTATGCGAAAATTGCACATACCAAACTTCATCATCATGTGCTTCTAATATCTGCAATATTTGCAGGAAAAGAAAATAACATCAGAACATAAATGTCTTGTATCCTTAAAAGTAAATGGAGGATGTTCAAAAGTTTGTGCTTACTATTCATTCAAAAGACATTGCAATAAATAAAAATATTGAATCAGTACGAGACAAGAGAAAGAAAAACAGACCACATAAGCCAGAAAACACAGATAGTAAAAACACTAAATGCAACCTTTAACATGAGTCTATGTTGACTTCATTAACTGATAAAACTGATATGTCTAATCCAATACAGTTTCAGATAACAATTAAAAAAAACTAGGTATAGAATCATCGAAACATCCATTATCACCATGAAAATCTGCTATAACCATCTGGTGGATTCCACAAGGATCAACCAACACTAATGATACCTTGTAATGACAAAACCAAAAGCCCTAAGACAAATTCTAAGTGTTTTGTTTAACTTAATTATAATAGATCAAACACCCAAACGTTATATCAATATCAATAAAGAACATAAGATAACTCAAAAACAAAGCTAGATTGTAATCTCAACATCCCAAATTACAAAACTTTAATTTCAAATTACATGTAAACCATTTTAAGTTTATATTGTCTCTTAAATGAAAAAGAATGTGAAGTGGCTACTTAATATTTAGGTGAGCCTAAAAGGGACTTGGCTATTATGAGTGCATAAATCCTACATCAAGTAGTATGGGATGCTCAATGGGGTATTTGAGTGTTTGGTTCTCCCCCTTAACAGCTAGCTTTTATGGGCGGGTTTCATAAGTGTTTGGATACTTATAACTTAATCTTAGAGTTAGTTGTCAATATCTCAAAAAGCGCTCAATATGGGAGATTTTAGCCAATGGAGGGTTTGTAGGGTTCTGACAACATGAAGTAGCTGAGTGAACTGTCGCTGAATGATGCATCATAAAGTCAGCTGTCTAGACGTCAATTGTCAATAGCTGTATCTAGTTGAATTTTGTATATGTACAAGCTAGTATTCCTGAAGGTATCTCTATATTTTGAAAACTTCAATGACATTGGTATATTATTGAAAAGTAATGATAAATAATCTATAACTTTGGATTAGAACTACAGTAAGATTTGGCATGAATAAAACTTGGGAATTGAGCATTACCCAAACTGTTAACGCCATCTCCATTGCAAGATTCATTACAGCAGGTCTTAATTTACTGTTTTGTGGGTTCTACCCATACCACCATTTTAAAACCTCCTTGCAACTTTTACTCCAATGCAAAAGTTTTATAAGATCCACACTTTAATAATGAAAGAGATCCTTTTAACACAAAAATATTTCTTTAATCATACGATATAGACTCTTATATTACACTAAATTTTAAATTTTATTTCATGTTAGCACACTCCAACGGGAAGGTCTTATAAGACTCACGTCACCATTGCAGTGAAGATGTCCTAATTGTGTTTTTATTTTACTTTCAAATAACTATTGGCATATGATAATCAATGAGAGAATAACAGCATAACTAGGTATGCATTAAAGATAGGAGAAATGGACACAGATCCAACCTGTAAAATGTAGGCACATGTCTGCAGGAAAATGAGAGAAAATGAATACTTCCTGTGATCAATGAGGATTGTGAAGAGAAACTACTCAATAAAAATCCTAATCGTAATCCTATTTTTTACCTTGCTTAAGTTGCATACGGATGACATCTCCTAAACTTCGTTTTTGTTGGGAGATTAAAATTATTTACCAACCTACACCAATTTTGCAATGCTCCAAGGTTAGTCCTTTTTCATCAAGTACTTCTGAATCGTTCATTCATAGCATGGTTCCTGATAATGATGACTCAAGTTGGCTCAATGCTATCCTGAAAAGTACTTGTTGTGTCATAATCCACATCCTACTTTTCTTAGCTATCACAAGTTGTCTTCTTTCCACTTTTCTTCATATCTTCTATTACTATTCCTAAAAGTGTGACATAATGCAAACTCTTAAGCATTATAATACATAGGAGTTAGACCCTCTTCCATGTGGGAAGAAGACAATTGTCTGTCATTGGGTCTATGTCATTAAAGATGGACCCAATGGTAAGGTGATCACTTTAGCTCAATTATTGTCCAAAGGATACACTTAGATTTATGGCCTCAATTAGAGAGGTACTTTCTCTCTAGTGGTAGAAATGACTATCGTTCGCCTTTTCCTTGCCATAGTCTAGCTATTTGTCACTGGCTTCTACGTTATTTGAATATTAAAAATGCTTTTTTTCTTGGTGATCTAGAGGAGGAGGTCTACATGGAGCAACATTCTCAGTTTTCTACACAAGGGGAGTCTAGGTTGGTTTGTAAATTGTACCATACTCTATGGTCTCAAACAATCTCCACATGTTTGGCTTGGAATATTTAGCCAAATTATTCAAACCTTTGGACTAAAACACACTAAATCAGATCCTTGGTTGTTTACAGTCATACCTGCCTTGGCATGTGTACTTAATATTACATGTTGATGGTATAGTCATTACAAGAAATTGTGCTATGCTACTAGAATCTCTCAACTAATAGAACACATGCAATAAAAATAAGGATCTTGGAAGTCTCAAATGTTTTTTCGACACTGAAGTAGGCCAATCAAAAGAAGATATTGTAATTTTTCAAAGGAAATATATTCTATATATCCTAAAAGAGTTAGGTATGATCAATGGTAGACCAATGGAAAGTCCTATGGACCTAAATAAGAAATTAATGGCAAAATACAACACAACTTTCTTATTTATCTCAATATTACTAGACCAAATATGTATTTTGTAATTGCTAGTGAGTCAGTTCATGTAGACTCCCTATATTGATCATTGGAATGTTGCTCTTTGTCTCCTAAGATAAGGCTTCACAACATGGTCTATCATATGAAGATAAAAGAAATTCTCAAACTCCAAGTTTTGCGATGCTGACTAGGCATGTTCACCTATGGAGAGACGTTCTATTGATGAGCCCCTAACCCCTATCAAAGATGGAAAAAGCTGTTTAAGGAAAATATGTACAATTAGGAGGGAGCTTCGTTCACCTTTCTTCTATTAGTTTGTTTAATTTTTTTTTGTCTTAAATAAATTCTAGACTCATGTTGTTTCTTGTGTTTTGTAGGGTTGCTAGTGGCACCTCCCCTTTTTAGGTTGCTACCTTCCAGAAGACCCCTTTTTAGCCCACATGAGTGTTCTCACCACACCCTTAGTTTTGCAAAGAAGACCCCTTAGAAGTGGAAGTGAGCATCTTAGAAGTGGAGAAGAGAGCATATTAGAGTGGGGGCCACCATGCACACTTGGATGAGATAGAATGCACTTTTTTTGATGATTTTGTAATGATTAGAGCATATTCTCCCTCTCCCTCATCATTAGACTTCTAGAAATATACTCTTTGATTTTTGTTAGATAGTTTTCATGCTTTGTATTATTGCTAGGAGATCCTTCTCTTAGCCTATTTAAGAGCCTCACCACTTGTAAAGGGTTAAACATTTAACTGTAAAGTTATTATACTTCAACCATTCTAGAGTGAGTTGAGAGAGTGCTTGAGTGTTCTTGAGCTCCCTAAGTCTTATCTTGAACCAAGGTTCAAGTGGTTGCACCACCACTCATCTTTGGTTGGTCCATCCCTCAAAGTGGTATGCTTCCTTCCCCATTCTTCCATCCCCTTTCTTTTACATCTTTGAATCTCACAATTCTAATTCTTATGTTTTTATGTTCATCTATGCTTCCACAATTTATGTTGTCTTTGTTATCTTGTGTTCTTTGTTTTGTTAACTTGAATCCATCATCTCTTCTTTCTCTTCGAGTCTCTTGAAGTGAACCTTCACATCTAGAAAACCTTATTATCTTAATGTCAAGTGAGGATCTTCTTGAGACTTCTTAAGCAACTCAAACACAAACAACACCTTGTCCGCCTAAAAATCAACGAAAGTAACTCTTATTGTGTTTTCACTATAGGAAAAAATATAATTGCACAATCAACTAATAAAACTAAGTACAGGACAATGACATCTCTAACTTGTGAGCTTGTGTAGGTAAAATTCCTCCAAGAATTAGAATTGTGAGATTCAACAAATGAAGATGTGATAATCAAATAACTCTTAACATTGTTTCTAATATTGTGCTTTATGAGAGGACAATGACATCTCTCACTTGTGAGCTTATGAGTCTAAAACAATTCATCCAAGAATTAAAATTGTGGCATTCAGCAAATGAAGATAGTTAAGCAACTTTTCACATTGCTTCTAATTTTGTGTTCTATGAGCAGACAAGAGACATAGAGATCGACTATCACTTTATTTGAGAAAAGTTGTTATCTAAGGAAATTGGTACCGAACTTGTTGGATTGAATGCCCAACAAAATCATTAACCTTAGATTAAAATTTATTTTATTCAAACTTGGTACATACAATTTATATGTTCCAACTTGAAAGTGAAAGTGACTGGTTGAATAGGTTCAAGGTAGGCAAGTAATGAGCCTAAGGTAGACATTTTAAGATCTCCCTTTATTTAACTCAAGTATTATAATTCTAGACATTAGAATAACAAAAATAGGATAAACTTCGCAAACCTAAGTCTAAAATTGAAATTAAAAACGAGATCAAATAGTGATGGCCCTTATGAATACAATCTAAGTGAATCCCAAGATCTACATTAATTGTGAAATATTGTTTGATGTGCCTTTGCAACTAAAGCCCCATGCCCCATCACCACCAATGATATGCACAAAAAAAATTAACCTTAAAATTAGCTAAGGCTCTCAAAGCATTTTGAATTCAAGTCACCTTTGAAAGTATTACCAAGGTCAAAACACACGGTCTCAAAGTTGATCAATGGTGCCATCCTCAAACCCACCTAAGGGGCAAAAGTATTGATCCCCTTTTAAGTATTTTTATGGCAGTACAAACATTAGAGCTATGATCATATCTTCCAAACTTACATCCATATAATTTTCATATCCTTTATATGCATTCATTACAGGACCATGTCTTCCTAGGAAAATCCTCTATCTTAATGGCATTACATGACCTTAGCCTTCTATATCCCAAAAGAATCACGTAGCATTGATCCCATTGCAAGTATTTTATGATAGTACAAAATATTAAAGCTATGAACATATCTTCTAAACTTAAATCCACATCATTCTTCCAATACTTATAAAAAATTACACCGACCCCATTTCTCAATTATATATCTTCCCAGTGTACCAAACCTTTGATCAAACATTCTAGAAGTTCAAAGACAACCACTGGTTGGATCCAAGGTGCCCACCACTGTATAAGCTCTTCATTCCATATACAATTGGTAGAGGTAAGTCTTAGAAAGTGGATTTTAAAACTCAACTCTAAAAAAAAATTAGTAAGGTGAAGTTTGTTTGCACTTTTTTGTATACTCATATTTAGTTATATCTCTAGTTTATGTGAAATCTCCGGTGCACTCCCTCAACTCAAGGACCGAATATCTCATGCGTAAAACTAAATGTTCATGAATGGTCTAATAATGACACAATAGGTCCAAAAGACTCTGCTAAGATAGACTTTGATACCGATTATGGGATTCTTAAAAAGGATACATTGAGAAGATTCAACATGAATGGGTCATGAGAAAATCTATGTTCAAAATCAATACACCACCTTCAACCTAAAACCTTAACACATTAAATTTGTGAAGCTATCCTTCTTATATATTGTTTTTCCTATCCATTTCTACCCAATGCGAGTCTCCAACAATTTCTTCATCGAGAGTGAGTCCCTTTAACATTGGTAAACTCCCTCTCCTCAAGCACTCCATTGTCCTCAACCAATTGTGACCATTACTTGTACCACCATTTACCAACGACTCTAATACCATCTTAGAAAGTGAATTTACTTAACCTTACAAAATTAGCTTGCAAAATGAGATTTTGCACTCATTTATATACTATAATTTGGTCAAATCTCTAACCGGTGTAGATCCCAACAAGGATAGTCAGCTTCCCTCTTAACAAAAGACATTGGGGCTATTTTTGAAATTTTAATTTGAAAAATTAAAATGTGCAGATGTAATAATAGTAAACATGATAAATACTTGGATTTAGAACATGATTGAATTCTTACTCAGAAAACTTGTATTTGACTTTTCTAGGCATTTCTAATATGTTTTGTTTAAGATACCAAAGACTTTTTATTGCTAATTTTGAATGTTATTGACTAAGTAATTTCTATAGTAGACTTTATATGTACAGTATACACTATATAAACTATAAAAAAAATAAAAAATAACAGTGATCTCACTATATGCTATAACTTTTTGGAGTCTACCACTAAGCATCACAATATGCAATAAGAACATGGCAACACACAAATGCAAGCAAACTTCCACAAACAGTCCAAACGGACAGAAGTGGCACAAATGCACCTACAATTGGGCAAGAACATAATTGTACACAAGAAATCTACATAACAATAAGAAAATTAAAAAATTCTTTAAAATATATTTTAAATTGTCTTATTTATTTATTAGATGTGAGAAATGTTGTAAAACAAAAGTTGAATGAAGCGGTTGCAAAAATGTTAGTTGTTATGTGCCTTGTATGTAGAGAAAATAATTATACTTAAGGTAACGTTGAAAAAAAATTGGGTACACCAAATAGGGAGACTCTAAGCGGTCTAAACACCGTGGCCCATCTATAAGGTCTAATCCCAATAGACTGAGTTTTGATGGTAATAAATACCAAGTTTGAATTATGTGTATAAACATGAGTTTATTATCTAAACATGCTCATGTGTTTTGTTCAGCGAAAAGACAACTAGACCTAATATTCTTTACATGTAAATATGATTAAATCTTGCTTAAACCTAGTCTTACATAAACAAGCTGTAAATGCAAATGTTTTTCTAAGATAAATTATATCATAGTTGTTTCAAATATACAAAGTTATACCTTCAATGTTAAAAATTCAGGAAAGATGTCATTACAAACAGTAAAGAAATAAATATCTTAATATTTTGCGGAAACAACATATTGCGCAATACACAATTCAATTATATATAAAAATCTGTTTCCTTATCAATTCAAGTCAAAAGTGCAAATGAGGAATCATATCAAGTCTTTCCATATCAAGCTTCTAATCAAACATGTATCAAGGAATGCATAGAAGATTTCATGCTACTTACAAAAATCAACCAAAGATAAAACGTAAGCAAAGAGTTGCTACAATGGTCATCCGCAAAAGCCTATACAAAGGATTCAATATGAAGAAGAACAACAGCAACAACATACAATTCTCTATTCAATCGCCCTTCTAGTAAGGCTCTATTCAATCGCTCTAGAAAGCGATACGTTCCTGCAAGGGAATCCCCATCATACATTATTATTGTTATAGGCTATTCGTTCAACGTAAGTGATATTGAAAAATAAAAGTTGAATGACGTGGTTGAAGGAAGGTTAAAGGCTATGTGTCAAATATGTGGAGGAAATGCTTATACTTAAGGATAATTCTAGAAAATAAATGTGTGCACCAAATGGGAGAACCCATTTTTTATCATCATATTATGTGTGAATTTTGTTTGTATCATTACTTAATTTACTTTACTAATATAAATTAAGTTCTATTTAATTTTATTTCCATTATTATTTAACTAGTGTAAACACAGGCGCTATCGCGCCTGTGTGTACACATTTTTTTGAATTATATTAATAATTGATGATGTTGTAATGTTATTAAGTTAATAAATAAAATAAAAGTATATTTATAAAAAATAAAATAAAATGTACGGAGAAAATAAGAGAAAAATAACTGTTGATGAATAGTAAGAGAAAAAAAGAAAAAGGAGATAAGTAAATAATTTTATAAAAACTTATACAAATAACCATTAATTTTTAAAAATTTAATAAATAATTAAATTATAAAGGGTAAAGTTGGAATTATAAAATGTGAACACAAAAGAGGGAATCCCCTTTATATATAGTTATAGATAATTATATCATATATCATGCTTTATTTAGGTTATTATATATTACCCATTAGATATATTCTTTATTTATTAATATTGTTTAATTAATTATATCACATGTTACGTTCATATGCAATATTTATTGATAAAAATATATTAAGATTTACGCAAAAAAGAAAGTGCCATTGGGCTCAAATTGAAGTCCAATAAATTTAGACAAACTAAGAGACTGAAATAACCTAAAACTCTAAGACCCAACCTGTCAACTACAAGTCAGCACAAACCTAAAATAAATGGAAGAGTCATAGGCCTCATCCAACAGCTTGGCGAAGGTCATAGAGTCTTGTTTGACAATGGCAAGGTTGCAATCTTAGGAGAAGCCTTGTTCAATAATTGAGAAGGTTGCAATCTCATAGAACCTTGTCCAATCCAAATAAGGTTCAATACTTCACATGTTCTATTTCATTCATCATTTTCCTCCTTGAATTTAGAATTGGCATTTATAAACACATTTAGGTTAAACCCATGTACAAAATTTACAACTCAAATCAATTAACGAGGCATCTATCTCATTTTTTCAAGAGAGAAATACAATTCAATCGGTAGCTGGGGAAATATCTTACCAAATATATCCTATTCTTAGATATTTATGTTATTCCTTTTTGTTACATCACTTCTTCATTATAAACAAGAATGTTCATGTCTCTATACAATACACAATCTATTATATTCCTTCTCAATTTCTCACTTCTTAATATTGTACTAGAGCAGTACCATCATCCACCGAGACCTATTTTGTCACTAACCCTTACAATGATATCACAAACCTAACTAGAAAAGAACCCAAATTCATGCTTTCTCTATGTGCCAACTACTCATATGAGAATTTTTTTCAGAAACCATATATGTTTTCCAATAACTTTATCTTTTCCTTGCCATCAAGGTCAATAACTCAAATTCACAACTCATTACTACTGTCACAATTCACAACCACCGACTTCCTCAAGCCAACCAATGACAACTTTTTGACAATCCTTTTCCAACGAGCTTTTCTTAAGGCCACCATTACTATTTACCTCCAACATTTTTCCAAAGAGTATTGTTTCCTGACATTAGTCCAACGAGTATTCTTTACCATCAAAGTTTTCTCCATAAATACAGTTTACCTCCAACATTCTTTCAACAAGTATTTTTCACCATCAATGTGTTCTCGATAAGTATAGCTTACAATTGACATTTGGTATGCGGCAACCACTTTCTCCATCAAATGTTGTGTCCTCTAACCAGTTTTAACATGTTCAACTCATCATGATATGTATATTCCAACTTGAGTGAGAGTGTTAAAGAAAGGATTCAAAAAAAGGATGGAGCATATTGAATCACTTTGACAAGAGAGAAAATCATATCTAGAAAATACATACTAAATTTGTCAGCTTCAACAACCAATTGCCTAACAAGTTTACAATGTCTCTCAAGGATCTAGAGTTGATGACATTTGTAACAAGCTTGTCTCATATGACACATGCTTTAACTTATGGGCGGGTGTTAGAGATATGATTTAATTATATTATGTAGGGTGATAAATATACCCCATTATTAGATATTGATCTTTTTCCTTATTATTGTATCTCTTCTTCAATACAAATAACAATACTCATGTACATATATAGCACAACATTTCAATATATTCCTTCTTAATTTCTCTCTTCACAATATGGCACTAATATAGTAATATAGTACCATCCTTCGTGACCTACTTTGTCACTATTGTAATAAATCCTTACGACAGTAACAACTGGTATCATACTCAATATCATTGTAATTAAATTTCTACACTTTTGGTGTAACTAACTTGGCACCTTTGGTGTTTGTAAATCATTCAAATATCATGAGTTATATACTTTTATTTATTTCTCTGGCTAGGAAACGAATATATTTATATTGTTAGAATCACATGAAATCGGTGTTATAAAATTTCGGCCATGGCGGAAAGCGATAGCTATTTTCTGACCTGCCGCCGTTTTTCGCATAGCAGTGGTGGAAGAAGTGGGGTGAAGAATAAAGATGACAACTGCATGGAGAAAAGTAACAACAAAGTGGGAGAGGGGAGGGGCAACAACGGCACATAAACCCTAATTGCACCAACCTTTTTTGTTTTCTATGTTTAAAACACAGTTAAGAATCGGGGCAGGCCCAATAAAAATTTAAAACCCACACTACTCTAATACACACAACTTTCGAACACTTTTTCTTTTATTCTTTTCCAGCTGCAACTTACTACCACCAATAGTCACCACTGCTGCAACTGCTAGCCAATCATCGCCGTTGTCATTGGCCAAGCCTGTATTTTATTTTCAATTTCTTTTTGGTAATTTCTCTTCTTCTGCACTTTCACTATAACTATTTTTCAAAAAAGAGACCTATTTTCCCTATTTTATTATTACTTTTGCATTAGAATTACATGTGGTAAGATTATAATTCTTTTGAAAGTAATGTTTCCGCCATAACCGGTTATGGTTTTTGTTATAAGTTGCAGGGTAAAAGTAACTAAAAAAAATGGGTGACTCCCTCTCTTCCACAAGAGAGAAAATGCGGCAGTCTAAGATTAAGAAAATAAAAAAGCGGGACAGTGAAAGATTAAAAAATAATAGCTGCCACTGTTTACATTTAAAAACTACTAATTCCCTCCTTTTGTTAACATTAAAAAACTACTACCTCTCTTTTATAAATAAGAGAACTACCACGACTCAAACACAAACTACTGACTCAAACACAAACTACTGCTTCTGTACAATAAAACTACCATTCCCTCTATTCTCTCTGTTTTTTTTTCACTCACAGTGTACCCAAACGTCCATTCCACCCTCCCTTTGTTTCTTTCACACAACCACACGCCATTTTGTTTATCCAAATGGTTCACAACATCCAAACTGCAGTCCACTCTGCATTCTTACTTACTAAAATGACTTAAAAATCTTCTATACCCATAGCTCAAAAAATGCCCCAAGAAATTAGAGTGATATAGCATAGAAGCATTGCAGTTCTATTGGTGGGGATACTAGAAAGCTGCAATGCAAATACTGCCAGAAGGTAGTAACAGGGGGAGTTTATCAATTGAAGCAGTGTTATTGATATCAGATAACAAAAAATATCAGAGACTAAAAAAATTCGTTATAAATATAACGGAAATCATAATAGGTTATGGCGGAAACATTACTTTCAAAAGAAATATAATCCTACCACATGTAATTCTAATGCAAAAGTAATAATATTATAGTGAAAATAGTTTTTTTTGTTTGAAAAATAGTTATAGTGAAACTGCAGAAGAAGAAAAAAAAAACTGAATAAATAAACTGGTGACAGTTGACAGTGGCAGCAGAGACCGGCGAGCAGTGGCGACAGCAGTGGCAGCAGAGACCGGCGAGCAGTGGCTATTGGTGGTAGTAAGTCGCAGTTGGAAAAGTATAAAAGAAAAAGTGTTTTAAAGTTGTGTATTAAAGTAGTGTGGGTTTTAAATCTTTACTGGGCTTGGCCTAATTTTTAACTATGTTCAAAACACAGAAAACAAATAAAGTTGGTGCAATTAGGGCTTCTGATCCGATGCCGCCCCTCCCTTCTCCCACTTTACTATTACTTTTCTCCATGCAACTGTCATCTTTCTTCTCCACCTCGCTTCTTCTACCACTACAATTCCACCACTGCCAGCTGCTATGCAAAAAAAAGGCCGCCATGGACCGCCACGAGAATTTCGTTTCGCCACCGTCTTGTTGTGGTGGCATGTCGGGAAACTGCCACTACTTTCCGCCATGGTGCCGTAATGGCCAAAATTTGATAACACTAAAGCATCACTTGGCTGGTACTCAAAAGGATATTAGTGCTTGCAAGAACTGATGAAGTGAAGAAAGAAATGTGGGAAACTATTGTTGGTTTGCAACAAAATTTAAACAAATCAAGGCTATATGGAGGAGGAAACAATAGATGAAAAAATAGTGAAGCTTCAAGTCTTACAAATATTATTAAGAGAGTAGTTAGTACACAAACTAACATCAACAACATGTTTAAGAAAGGTATGAGAGAGGAAGCTAGTCAAGCAATTGCTAGATTTTTCTATAACAATGTTATACCTTTCAATGTGGCAAAAAGTGAAAAATTCATTGCTTTGCTTGATTTGGTTTCAAGACATGGTCTTGGATTTAAGCCTCCATCTTATCATGAGATCAGAGTTAAATATTTGAAGGAGGAAGTTCAAATACATCCCTTGCTTTACAAGAACATAGGGATGAATGTAAAAAAAAGGAATGTACTTTTATGACCGATGGTTGGACTGATAAGAAAAGAAGGACAATAATAAACTTCCTGGAGAACAGCCCAAAGGGAGTTGTGCTTTTGAAGTCCATAGATGCATTTGCAACATTAAAAACAACTGAGAAAGTTTGAGATGATAGATAGCATTGTTGAAGAGATGGGGGAAGAAAATGTCATTCAAGTTGTCACCAATAATGCAACAAACTATGAAGTTGTTGGTCACTTGTTGATGACAAAGAGAAAAAAGGCTATTTTGGACATCGTGTGCTGCACATATTGTGTCGACTTAATGTTGGAAGATTATGTAAAGAAGATCCCCATTCATGGGAGACAATTCCAAAAGGTAAAAAATTACTACCTTTATCTATTTAAGATCTTCTCTAATTTCTCTATTACAACATTTCACAAAAGGAATGGATATGGTAAGGTCAGGTGTTACCATGCTTCGCAGCATCATACCTAATGTTAGGATGCCTACATGAGAATAAAGGAGCTTTGATTAGAATGTTTACTAGCAATGAGTGGAAGTCTAGCAAGTTTGTTAAAACCACTGATGGTAAAATTGTTGAAAGGTGGGACAGGCAACTCCATAGGCCCTTGCATGCTACAGGATATTTTCTTAAGCGTATCATCCCAGATTTAAAGCAAATTTGGAAGTGAAACGAGGTTTGATGGAATGTATAACTAGGATGGTGGAGGATGAGGATGAACAAACTCTCATTGATGTTCAAATTGATGATTTTAGGAAACGAGCAAAATGTTTTGGTTGTCCCTTCGCTACTAGGTCAACTAATTTAAAGACTTCAGTAGATTGGTGGGAGTCTTTGCATTTGTTTAGGTCCATACAAAGAGAAGAAATAGGCTAAAGAAAGCACAATGAATGTTGTTTTGTTATGGCCAATTCAAAATTAGCCAAGAAACAAACAAGAAAACCAGCTCGAATTAACATTGATGATTGTTCATCTAATGAAGAGTGGATTATGGAAGATGAGCATAATGTAGTATTGGATTTGGATGAAAACTTGATTCCAATTGAAGTTGGGGAAGATGAAACTTTACATAGTCAAGACTTAGATATGGCTGATTTGAATGATGAAGGAGATGAAAATGATGGAGTTGAAGATTGTGAATTTAACTTAAAAGACTATTTGGTTTAGATGAATTATTATTATGTTACTCCTATATAGGTAGGATGTTTTTCACCTAGTGATGTACTCTTTTATTTCATATATTATGAAGTTTACTTATGAATTTTGAGTGACAATAAAATTTGTAGGATCTTACAATCTAAGTTACGATCCGTGTTACGATCTTCCAATTTATGATTTATTATTACCTTTCTGATCTTGTGTAGTATCTCATTTGACTACCATGATACTATGTACGTAGACAAAAGACTACACTTCCTTAGAAAGATGGAGAAAATTGCATTAGAAATAGCAAACTCTAGAACTTCTAGAGGTGTTTCCCTAGTTGACAAATCACAAAAGTCAGAAAATATTGAGATGGGTATACAGCATTCCCAACTCCTCTGTCTGCTTTGTGTAAAATAAAAATAAAAATAAACCAATCTAAAATAGTTTTATTGGCAAGCTTTTGTTATATAATTACATAATCTTAGGAATAAGTTTAAATGATACAAGATAGCAGTCAAGAACGTATTATCTTCAAAAGTTCATTCACAAATATCTTAATCCTAGGAATAAAAAACATCATTCTCTAAACCAAATGCAATGTTAGATTTCTTTTTTCTAGAAACATGAGGTACAAAGGAAAAATTATAGGCAAAGCCATTAAGAAGAATGTAGGAGTTTTGGTTTGTCAACAATGCAATATTATGGCATCATTGGATTAAAGTAGCTGACCCCACCTTATAGGGAAAAAGCTTGGTGTTGCTAAAACAAATCTCCATCTTTTAATTGGAGCTGACAAATAACTAGTGCTGGACTGAAGCTGCAAACAAATCTAGTTCGAAGTGGCATGTCAATCCTAATGGCAATCATAAGGATGGAACTTCCCCAATTACAAAAGGATATGTAAGCACCAAGTTTAAACCTGGGTATCCAGTGTATGAGCAGATCATCAATGTGTTTAGGCTCAATGAAGTGTTGCCTTAGCTTTGAGTAGTGGGTTCAAGTTGATGAACAAGGGCCCATTGGGAAGAACTTTTTCATAGTTAATTTTGACTTATGGTACGACATAAGCACCTGTGTAATAGCTTATGATATGTCCACAAGCTGCTTTCAGACTATTTCCCAGATAAGTAATTAAAACAGCTTACAGCTTATAAGGAAACAGTTTAATCACATTTTCCACTTCATGTATAAAAACAACAAATACACAAGTACTTGCATGGTCCTAAATTAAGTTATTGACCCAAACATACCCCAACTTACAGTAAGAATGAGTGAATTATTTTATTGAGGGCACACAAAATGTATTGGAATTATTTTATTGAGGGGAAAAGTGCCTACAGTTACAGATGTGTAAGTCAACATACACAAGATGGAAAGGAAGGATGGAGATGTCAAGGTTAAGGCTGAGAGCTGAAACAACCGATGCAGATGACTAGAAGAGCACTCAAAGAAGTAGAAGGACAAAAGTGAGCAATATAAGACGTAAAACAAGATACAGCAGACAAGAACAATGTGGAAATAGAGTAAAATCTATACGCAAACCAGGGTAAGCAGAACCCAAAATGAATGGTTTCAAGTAATCCAATGTCAATAAGAGAAGCAGAAAACTTAGAAAAACAGTAAGCTTTAGCACCCAAAAACCCAACTTATAGAGAAGCTTCACGTTTACAAGTACATCTTATGCTATAAAATACAAAATAGCTTCATATCTTTAGTGTGTTATAAGATCAGCAGTTTTGACAATTGCTGTGAAAAAATGTTGTTGTTTGGTGGTCCCTCAACAAAATTTCTCATAAATATTGTTTCATCATCTCAGCAAAAGAGAAAAATGATCCACATTAAGTATATGATGATAATCATAGTCATTTGCCAGATGCAAAACTAAATATTCACAAAATTTAGTAAAACAAAAGTTTATATGATAGAGCAATTATTGAATGCAAGGAGACAAACTAGCAAATAGTGGCTTCATCACATAATCCCATTTGAAAGAAAAAAGCAAAAATAAAATAAAGAACAAGTAAAGAGAATGATGTTGCCACCAATGACTATCAAGTAACCCATAAAGATTTTGCATAAAATTACCGTGAGGTTGAAACTATAAAGTTAAATATAAAGGTTCCCATGTAAACCTCAGCCTATATAAATATTGCTTTCTAACCTGTAATGTCCTAGAAGGTATCTGAGTTTTTCCACAGTGATGATCTGAGTACAATGACATCTCTCTATCCAATGAGTTGTGAAAAAGGCAAGCCTCTCGTTGCAAGATAAGAGCTTGTTCAACTAGATGTTCCAATCTCTTTTCAGGTATCAGTACAGTTGGGGGAAGCAGATTTTGCAGTTCCTCCAGCAGTTTTGACCGAGTTCTCACCTGTACAATATCTCGCTTTGAAGAACCAACTTGGCCACATGGAGAAAGCATGCAGGAAGAAAGTTGACGAATTCTACTACTATCAGAGCTAAGAGGTGTAATCTCAGTCCTCAATGTCTTCAATGCATCCATGACCTTTTCCCCATCAAGAAGTTCAAAAAACTTCTGCTCCAATATCAAAAACGAAGCTGCCCGGAGAACATTTTCATCTGCTAGACCAATTTTATTCAATGTGACTATGCTCTCATCCCAATGGCCATCAAGTATTTGCTGCATAAACAGATTCACAACAGACGAGTGCAAAGGTATGCCAGACTCCTCCTCTAGACGTGCCCCGCTCTTCTTGTAACCAAGCGAATACAATGCCTTTGTGATTATCCTAACAAATTCTTCTCTTTTTATAACCCCTCTTGAACCAACAACTTCGCCGTCCCCTTCAGATGACAGGGGCCGCGCCATCAAGTCGCTTGAAGAGCCTCCAACAGGCTCCACTGAAGACGAACCGTTTGAGAGACCACCTAATCCTTTTGAGGATACTTTCATTCGTTTCAAAGCTGGTTCTTCATCCTCCACACCTCCCATGAAAAGCACACCTCAGCCCATATATAACAATTTTCCACCAGAGAGCCAAAAAACCAGCACTGCAATACTATAACACAAAATGCCTCTGGAAGAATCGCATGGCACAATTTCCTGCACACAAAAAACACATCAACAATCACCAAACACCACAAAACTCGTCACAAGAACCACAAATCGAACCGGCACAAGCAAATTCCTTAGATTAAATTCACGTCCAAACGCAATCCACAACAAACATGACACCACAGGCAGTATTCCCCTAAACGCAGCACTTCCCCCAGATTCCAATCCCTAAGCAGGAGAACTACGCTAGCACACATCGAAAAAACTAACGAACTCGGAAATTACGGAAACCAAAACCTACTTTCTCAATAAACACACAAGAATCCGAAAACGAAGAGAACGACAACAAGACGCAACAATCGGCGACAAAAATCGCAGATCCATGAACTGAAAAAACGTAAGAACGCGGCGGCGATGATCCACCGACTTACCGGAGAAGCAAGAGCAGCGATCTGAAGTTCGCCGGCGCCGATGAGCGATCGCCGGTGGAGCACCGCTGATTCCTCCTTCCGCGTGTTTCCGCTTTCTGCGCTACGCACCGTTTCTTCCCTTTTTCTTTCTCTCTTTTTCTCTCTGCAGTTACCGCAGCAGAAGAAGGAGATTGTGGTGTGTGGATGTGTTTATATAGAGAAATGTTTCATGGATTATTCCACTGAATTTCTCCTTTTTTTCTTTTCTATTTTCTCTTTTTCTTTCTTTGCAATTCTCTAATCTATAACCTTCTTCTGCTGTTCCTCTCTCCGTAATACCCTTTGCTATTGTATTCTCTGTGGTTTGGTTTTTTCAATTATTTGGGCTTTTGGTTTGGTATATACCTAGCTTCCATCCTACTTAGATCAACTATTGCATTTTTCTTTTCCTTTCTACCAATCAAAATTCCATTCTCTTTTGATGCATTGTATGAATACATAATTAAATTCCAACCAACAAATATAAATTGAATAGTCACATATAAATGTCATACATGAAAATAGTACATTCATGAAAGCATACAATTTGGAAAAAGAAAAGGCATGGTATGGATAATTAATGTGCATTCATGTATGTATACTGTAAGATTATAAATACCCATTGTGGTACACCCCCAAATTATTTAGCTCAATTGACTATTGGCTAAGTATTAAATAATATTCACATTTTTTTAAGAAGAATACTCACATATTTAATATAAGTTAGGTAACATGTGAGTGGATTTAGTAGGAACCTAATAAAATTGGGGGTTGTTTGTTTTGCAAATAATTTGTTTATGTTTATTTTTTCTTTTGAATACTATGAGTATGTTTAAACATTTTTTTTCTAAATATTGGTAGGAAAAAATATGAGAAGAAGCAATGAAATGGCTTCTTTACTAATTCTAAAAGAGATCATTTGTAATATAACTTCTCAAAAGACTTTAATTTATGCAAAAGCTAATTTCAATTTACATAAAAATTTATTTTACTTTTCTTTCTTTTACAGTTCTTATGGATAATTTTTGTGAATGCAAGTCCTATGTTTTTTTAGTTCTAGCTTTATTAAGTTATTTTTTGTTTAATTTTTACAACAACTAAAATTTTCATCTTTAACCTTTATTGTCTATGCTAACATATGAATTATGAAGCTGTATTGTTTGGTAAATTCGTATAAGCTAATCAATGTTAGTTATGAGTATTTATTTACTTTCAAATATGTGTTAGGAAACAAAACAAAATTGGTTAAACAATATCCTATGTTAATTGAAGCTAAAACTTCCCTTTTAAGTGTATAAATTTATCTTCAAAGACAAATGAGCCATAATGATTTAAGAGGAGAAGTTGAAATGGCTACAAGCCCATCAGTAGGTTTAGAACATCAAGGTAAGGTTTCATGTTAATTAATGGATATGGAGATTCGATGCACCACAAATATTGAAGAAAATACTAGGTGTTGGTCTGCATCATTCGAATTTGAGTACCAACCTTTCTACCTACCTAACCAATATAATCATATTTTTGGTAGACTTAGAAAGTCCAATAAATTAAGATCCGAATATGAGATTTATATAATATATTAATCATCCTAAAATAAATATATGATATTATATGTGATAGAAATATAATCCTTTGATATTAACATAACCCATTAATAATAATATATATATATATATATATATATATATATATATTAATATACAATGTTCTTAGGTATAAAAGGACTATAAATATATGTCATCACATAAGTATAGTCATATAATAATTGTTTTTATTCATATATACTCACTCAAAAATCTCTTATTAATTTGAGCATTTGAGAGTCTTTGTAGGTGGACTTCACCCATGATGTGATTTGGAACTCGGTCACATGTTAACAACCTGGTCATTTCATCTCGGAGACTGCTTGACCAAACTTGGTAAGAACTTTTGGCACCTACCGTGGGCCTAAGTAGAAATACTTCCCACACCCACAAGTGTATGATGTTGATACATAACCAGACCCAAGCATCAAACTCTTGCATACTTGACATGGATCCACAACTCATCAACGCAATCAAAAGCAACATCCTCAACAAAAAATGAGGAAAATCTCTAGCACATGGTTGTTGGAATGCAATAGATGAAGCAACAGTTCGACAAAGATATGGAGACCCACTTGAAGATGTTTGGCACCCAACACCAACAAGAGCTGCAAGCTTTGAATCAAAAGCTGGACAATATGGACAAAGAATGTTTTATCCCTCAGTCCAGACTAGGGTCCCATCCCTTCATTCGGTATGAGTGGTTGACACGAAAACAACTCGTACCATTCAATCTTGGAGAGAGGAGGATACAAATCACAATAACCAACTTTCCCTCGCATATGGAAGGAGAGAACATAAACTCCTTAGTCACACAAGAAATCTCCCTCACCCAAATGATGTGATAAATTTTATGAAAGTTAACATTCGCCACAAAGTAGGAGAGAGGCTAGTCGAGAGCGAGATCGGAAGGAGATCAGTCATGAGTAGTGCGACTCATGTACAAAAGATGATCATGAGTCTTGTGCACCACCTTGGGTAGATGGCAGGGGCACTCGACAAGAGTCAGAGAAAAAGATAGCACCAACACACAAGGACTCTAATGTATGTAATCAACACATTCCCTTTCGTGTTATTTTGCGTGCCAAGCTCAATGAAAACATGCATGGCTCAGTTCAAGGTATGCATCCCTTTACCTCGGAAATAGAAAGGATTCATATTCTGAAACAAGTTATCATCAATATTGATAAATACGACAGAACCTTAGACCTGAAGGCACATGTAAGTCCTATGTCACATAGGTCAACATTATCTCTAGAGACATCCAAGTACATTGTTGGTTTTTCCCTACCACACTTAAGGAACAAGTCTTGGAATGGTAACGCACTACAACCTTATTCCATTGATTCATTCAGCATGTTATGTGCCATGTTCATAGCCCGATTTATAGATTGAAAGTTGGTGGTGGCCTCGTATATCTTCCTTAAGCACGTCATTCAAAGGGATCATGAACTCTTACGATAGTTTATGGAACGATTTACAAGCATAACTAATGAGTTTCTAGACCTCCACCCATTAGTTATCATGCATGTTATTATATATGCACTACGATTAGGGCCATTCCTGTATTTTCTCATCAATAATCCGTCGGAGAACATGGACAAGCTTTGAATACAAGTTACTCATCATATGTCTATAAAGGATAATTAGAGCAAAATAGTTAATACATCCAAACCAAGGGTTCCTCGGATAACCAAGCTTTCAAAGTTCAATGACTTGGCAAATTTGATACCTACATGATAATCAACACAAGTTGGGAGACTATACTATAGGAAGCCTACAATTTGGAGCTCATTCGTCTTCCATAGCCCTTCTCGAATCCTCGATTAGAGACCTCAGCAAAAGATGGAGCTATCACCAAAACCAAGGTCACTCAACCGAGGAATGCACCAAAGTTAAGGATTTGATAGAAGAACTTATCCAATCCAAAGCGCTTACTCATTTTGTATATAATATGCAAAAGGGATGAGATTGGGGACGTGGACGACGAGGAAATTGAGGATGAGGAAGCTTAAGAGAATTACAAGGACGACAACAATAAGAAAATCCACCTCCTCCATAGGAACAAAGCAGGAAGCAAGATGGACCTCAACAAAATTCTACAAACAAACGAAGCAATATCAATATGATTGTAGGAGGGTTTCATGGATATACATGTTTTAGCAGAGGATATACATCTAATTTTCTAACGCATTTTCTAATAATATGTGTGTGTGTGAGGGAGAGAGAGATGCTTAGTAAAGTTTGGGTTGTGGCCAAAATCTAATGTGATGTTGAACTTTTATGCATATGAATATCCATAGTATATTTTGACAACATAGTTCAAGTTCTACTCAACCTCCACACAGTAGATTATAATCTTATGCTCTAGCTCTACTTAGCCTCACATTTCTCATCCACTTCATTTCATTATAAAAACGATTCCAACATTTTCCAAAGATTTTCTTTTCTCTTGTCTATTAGTTTTATATACTTGTCTAGCAAAGGTATCGTCTAATGAATATCTCATCTAATAGATTCACCTCACTAGAAGACCTAACACCCATGAGTTCTCTAGATTTTACTAAAACGTTTTCGCTCAGCAATAATACTATTCATTCAATAGTTCAAACTTTTAGGAGCCCTTACCACTATAACTCGTCCAACGAATTCATTTTTCTTAGTGAATGTAACATCTAGTGCTTTCCCTAAAAATAAATAGAATGTTATTTTAGTCAATGGGTAGTGACTTATCTGATAAGTACCTTCTCTACTCAACTTGTAAAATTAATAAGTACATTAGTTTGGTATTATTGGCTTTTCTTAATAAGTACACAATTCAAGACTTTTGTTATCTAGCTTAGAAATCTCATTTCCCAATTATTAAACCGCATTGTACATATAGATTAAATAATTTGCAATGCTTATTTATGTGCAGCAAAAATGTCATATCAAAACTTCTTGTTCAAAAGGAGAAACAATTATCCATACACGACCATATGATCCCATTAGTGAAGTTTGTTTTAATACATTCAAAGATGTTTTGCAAATTTTTGTCCCGATAAATATAAATAAGTGAAGTTTAATGTTGTTTCCTCTAACAAGATGCATTTTATGAAACTTGTCAAATGCAACTTCAATGAGAAAAGTGTATTGTTGAAACATCTTATTAAAGAAAACATTTTCATGAAACTTTTCTTCAAATTTGTTTTGTTGAGGTTGTTGTTATGCTTTATAGAGTTATTTTAACAATTATAATGTTGGAAATATTTAATATAATTTAAAAAATAAATAATTAAAATAAAATATTTTTGTTACTAATGTTTTATGCAATACTAATTTTAGAGGTAAATGATATTTATGGATAAAAGGTTTTTTATATTTATTTTATTGATTACATGTTATTTTATTTTAAAACTAGATTTATTACAATTTCATAAGGTTCATAGATACTTTGTTGCACTCGATGATCTAACGGGTTGTTATATATTGGGAGGGCAGCGCAAATAATGTTGTATTGCCATGTACAGTGGGGGGTATTTCTATCTAAGGACAACGCTATGCGTGTCTCAACTCAGGCTATTTTTACTCCTTACTTCATTTGTAACTTTGTTTTATATTGTTATTATTATTATTATTATTTGTTGTTTGACTTTATGAATATTTTGTTATCCATATCTCTGTCTTATTCTTATTATTATATAATTTTTATTATGTATTTTGATTAATATTTTCCTAACATATTAGAGAGAAACACCTATGTTATTTTAGTTTATTCATCATTATTCTTGTTATTGCAAAAGTCAAAGATGATGTTATGTATAGGTAAAATTTTCTTTTTCTGATAATAACAAAAAATAATATTTGACTCATTGAAATATGAATATACTTTTCTTTCTTGTGATATATAGAGCTGCTAATTAATATGTTATGATGTTTTTGATAAAGATATTTGATGGATATATTTTAAGTGCTTTATATTATTTATAAAATGGTTTGTTATACTAAACTATTATTGATTTATGGAAAACACTTGAACTAAACTATGCATTTGCAAAAAAAAGAAAAGATTTATCTAAACTATGCATCTTCGCAAAAAAAAAGGTTTATCTTGATATTAATGTAAAAAAAAATTTCAAATGACTGACAATAACTATATGTTTTATCATATTCATGAATGTGCAAATATTGTTTATGACATGAAATTAGAATGGATTGTTGTATTTGACATCATACTTATTACCTTATTTCAATATTGCTTCCTTCGTAGTCTAATTGTGCTTAATGTTTAAAACATAAATCAGGAAAAAAATTATGTTTTGATTATGAGTCTTTGTGTTGAGAAAAATATTGTTTTTATTTTTAAAGTTTGTTTAAAATTTTCAGTCTAATTACAAGACTGAAGTTAATATTATTATTATAAGTGTTGCATATGATTTCTAATCTAAAAGGTATGATGTCATTAACCCTAAGTTAACGAGTTAAATCATGTTTTTAACTCAAATAATTTGTTTATAGATTATGAACCAATGTTCATATGTATGCTAATAAAGAATTATTTTGTTTATACCAAAAATAAAAGAAAAAAGTTTGTTTATTACTAAGTGGTTTTTCGGTACCATAGAGTTGTTATTTCTAGACATTGTGTTTTTGTTGGTAAATGATATATTTGTGATGATTTCTTTGATTTAAGTGTTATACATTTATCTTATAATAAAATATTTAGTAGTTCTTCTTTAATTATTACAAACGTTGAAAGTTGTAATATATGACATTATTATTACAATTGATGAGAAGTTTGGCTAAAGACCATTCAAATTATAAAATTTTGAGGTATAAAATTAATTAAAAATGGAAGTGATGAATATATGTCTTTATAAATGAGTGATTTTTTGATACTCATGGTTATTCACTAAGTCACATCTTCATATAATGTTAATCTAATGGTGTAGCGAAATGAAAAATAAAATGCTTTTGTTTGATATGGTAAATGTTATGCTTCAAGTTATAGTTTACCTAAAATTATATGTAGTGAAACTTTATATTCTACTTGCCATAATTTTGAACATAATTCCTTATAAAGGTTGTGATAAAACTTTTTATGAGTTATGAAAGAAAAGATAACCACATTTAAAATATTTTAAAGTGTGTGGGTGTCTTGCAAATGTTAATATATTAATGCAAATTGGATTATGATTATCAACTACTGTCATGTTTACTTTAGGGTGAGGTGCAGTATCATGAAAATCTGGTAAGAAAAATATGTTTCATGATATACCATGGAAGCAAATATTTTTATTGTAAATATTATTGTTGCTGAGGCAGATTTTTATTATCTACATGATTTACCATATTTAAATAAGCTTACTTCCTATTGTTGCTAATATGCCATTTTTATTATCTATTGTTGATAGAAAGGACCATCCATCTTTAGAAGATTTGTTAAAAGCTTGCGTGTTAGAAGATTATAATAATTAGGATCGATGCCTACCTTTAATTGAGTTCACCTATAACAACTTTATCCACTCTAGCATAAGTATGGCACCCCATGAGGCATTACATGAGAGAAAATGTAGGACACTTTGTGTTAGTTTGAGAGTAGAGAAAAATTTAATCTTAGGTCCTCACATGATTCAATAAACAACAAAGAAAATAAAAAAGATTAGGGAAAAATTAAGAACAAATCAAAGCAGATAGAAAAGTTATGGTGACAAGGGAAGACAACATCTTGAATTTCGAGAAGGTGATAGTTACACTGACAATTGGAATTGGTAAAGTGATGAAATCAAAGAAACTCACTCCTTGGTTCATTGGTTCTTATCAAATTCTTAGAAAACTAGGCCATGTTGATTATTAAATTTCTTTACCCTTTTTTTTTCAACCTTTACAATGTCTTTCATATGTCTCAATTAAGAAAATATATTTCTGATCCATTTCATGTAATAAGGCCCGATACAATACAATTAAAGGATACCATTACATTTGACGCAATGTTTATATGATTATGGGCAAGAAGGTCAAGGAATTGAGAGATAGACAAATTCTACAAGAGAAAATATTTTGGTAGATTTTGGTGTTCTATCTTAGCTTTTGGACAAACTAGACGTGCTACTACATATTGTGCCACTTCCTTCTTCATCTAGGGCCACCAAAATATTTCTTAAGGTCTTGATACATTTTTATTGTGCCCGGATGTATGCTTAATTTGCTCTTATGTGATTCTTCTAAAATCATCTTTTTAACCTCCCCATTATTAGGCACACAGATTATTTGATTAAATCTCGAAATTCCTCCCCTATTTATGCCAAAGTTTTTTCCATTCTTGTTTCCTATCAACTTTTTTTTTCTTTTGAATGAATTCATCACTTACTTGTGCCTCATGAATTTGATTTTGTAAGTTACTATTGATATGACTGGAGTTTAATTGCATTTTATCATGGCTTAGTGTGATTGATAAATTCATGTCTCTAAATTTTTCAAACCGCCTTTTCTGAATCATTAGTGAGGGGACATGTAAAGATTTTCTGCTTAAAGCATCGACCATTGCATTTTCCTTTCTTGATGGTAACACTACGCCAAAATTAGGAATAGATAGCGCTATTTAGATAACGCTTATTTAATTAAACGCTATGTATTAAAACACATGCTAAAAGACAGCGTTTTATTAAACAAATGCTATAAAAAGCGTTATACAT
>Ga0209589_1001822_pt1 | contig 35897 bp, 16 predicted proteins | sample CowpeawhiteBW_FD_187525 | JGI IMG/M metagenome (GOLD analysis project Ga0209589, IMG submission 187525) | Root nodule microbial communities of legume samples collected from California USA - Cow pea white BW (SPAdes) (version 2) | ecosystem: Host-associated > Plants > Roots > Nodule | place: USA...
TATATATATATATATATATATATATATATATATATATATATATATATATATATATATATATATATATATATATGTTAAAACAATGACATCAGTTTGAATGTCCAAAAAGAAATAATGTACGTTTGGACCAATTTTTCTTTAAATTTTTTAAAGAAGGAAAACATGAAAATGAATAATAATTCTTTTATAAGCTAAAAATAATTTAAATACAAGTTAAAAAACAGAAGTTTAAAAATTTATATAAGAATTTTATAAAAATGAATATGTATATAATCTAATTTTAATTTACAATTAATTTTAACTTTTTCATATTTTGCCTAGAAGTTTTTTAAATTTCATTCAAATAAAACAAATCACAAGTCAATAAAGAAAAGGTAAAATTTAATTTTTAAACAATATCAAATTTATATTAAATACTATTAGTCAGTGAAGTTTAAGCTAACTCAAGTATAATTTTAATCATATGTTTACTTTTAAATATTTCTAGAGATTTGCCGCAAGGCTGAAAACATTGAGTCTCCCCAAGCCTTTTAAACTTCTTCCCATCATTAGGCAAATATAGTACTAATATTTTTTAATATTTGTTTTATTTGAGACTTTAGCCATATATTTAGTAATATATATGTATTCTTTTTTTTTAATATTTTGAGACATTAAATATATTTATCTAACTACTTTTACAATACGTTATATACAGATTTATGTTTTCTTTAAAGAATACATGACATTACTCTTTCTGTACATCTCGTATTGAATGGTACGAAAATATTTAGAAAAAGAATGCACTCAACTGAAGTGTTCGTTTCACATACTAATGTAAACAATTTTCGTAAAGAATCTCCTCTCTTCCCACAATTTATCTTTTTCCTATATAATTTATTAACTTGCTTCTGACAAATCTTGAGTGCTGTTTGGATTTGTTCCATTGACAAATCCGAGAACACTTTGCACCTCAGAAATTCTACAAACATTTGGTATACCAAATATACGCCGAATGACCTCATGTTCGCGTATATAGGATCAAATCATTCGGTGTCTAATTATTTTCTTTTTCCAACAGAAAAACTCGTTTTCGACTCGATTCTCTTGAGTTAATCCACGTAAAAATAAATTTTAATTAACACAGCCTAGTAAAATAAATTCGTTTTCGACTCGATTCGCAGCTATATCTGGCCAGGTAGAAGTCCCCGCATGTTTGATTTTGTTTTATAAATAGAATCTTTGCTTTGAGCACATGTGAGAGATAAGTACTAGAAGGAGAAAAAACAGAGACAAGAACATAAATTATTGCATTATTTGATTTGATTCACATTATACTTTCCGAAACACGGAACAAAGTTAAAGGGAAAGAAGAAAGACACGATGAAAATGAAGCGAGTGAGGAAGGTAAAGATTTTCACAATGCACAAAATCTTTCTCGACCTCAATCTAGGGAAGCCAAAAGGAAAATTTATAGTGGTAGTCCTATGAAAGGACCTTCATGATAACGTTGTTGGTGGGACACCTTTCCTCAACACCTCATCTGAAACATTGATCTCAAGCCCATAAAACTTGTCTGACGCTGATTTTGTACTGTCCTTCATTGGCAATTCTTGGCTTCCTTCTTTCCCTGTTTCTGTTGCGTTCACACGGTCTTTGCTTTTGCCCCACACCACAGTGTAAAGTCCACACACGATCAGAATAGCCCCAAATATACTGAAAAGCACACACACATCACAAGTTTAATAAACTGTTTGATGCTAATTAATGTTTCTTTATGAGATAACATAACACAAACCTTCCGAGATGAACTTGTTCGGCTAAAACAAGGGAACCCAATGCAGCGGTGATTATCATACATAGAGGGCTGAAAGATGTCACAAACACCGGTCCACGTTCCCTGGTTACAACCCCTTGTACATAGTATGCCATTCCAGAACAAATCACCCCCTGGTTATTATTTATCACAAATCACTTACTTTAATTCATCATCATTATCATCATGCATTAGTTTTAATTTAATAACTAATGAAATTAAGGTACTCACAGAATACACACAAGCGAGAAGCCTCGAATCCCACCCTATGACCCATACACTAAAGTCTCGTTCAAATATAAGGGATGCGATTGAACCCTCAATGATTCCCATTACGCAAATCCATGCCGTGAGTGAGAGCTCCGCTGGGTACTTCTTCAAAGTGAATGACTAAATCCACAGAATGGTAACACAAAGTCAGATTATTCATAATTTGTTTCCGTCTTTTACTTTATTACTTCATAAAACACAGTTTTTATTATGTAAAGTTTTATTGATTACGATTTAATGGGTTCTAAACCTAATTCAAATTTTTCCGACGTATTAGTATAGTTTTGACTTTGCTTACTTGCAAAATGAAGAAACCAGCCCAACTGGCACAACTTGATATGAGCATGACTGTGCCAACCACCCAGTGTTGATCAGAGGGTTCAGTGGTGCTACTGCTAGAGTTGTGGTGGTTGCCGATGGCTCCTCCACCCTTTATTATTTGAAAGGCAGGGCCTTTGTACAGAGTCATAACCATAGCTCCCGAAACTGTTATTACCGTTCCGATGACCTTCGCTAGGCTGTGAAATTTTCTCAGGTTCACCTTCTCCAGCCTGGTCGGTACAATAGTTTTCATCTCATCAATTAGATTCACTACAACAAATCTTTGTACAGTAAATAAAAAAGCAAAGAATGGAAGAATCTTATTTGATATCCATATATCTTGACAGAAGAAAAATAGTGTTGTTTAATCCAAGTTGCATAAACGATAGCATTGGACTACATGGAATCTCATAAATCAAGCTTTAATTAATGTTGCAAAGAGTGTGTGGATATGGCACAGAATAGTTTGTGACATCATTTGTCATGCATGCAGAGTGGCTTCCACAATGTCGGATCCTATTATTCTGTCGAATGCAACTAACTAATAGCCTTTTTCGTTTGCGTAAGCACACACACTTGCATTAATTATAAGGGTGGATACTGATTGAAGCTTTTACCTGAAAATGAGAGCCATAATAAAAGTAATGGCCGGGAGGACATTAACTGTGGCGGATGCAAACGTTGTTGAAGTCATTTTCATTCCCATGTTGTACAAGTTCTGATCTAGCACTGGCCTGTTCCATTTCATCAAATCAAATTATAAACAAAATCTCTTATTTTTGAGGTGATCAACGTCGTGTGTGTATGTATGTATTTATTCTCTAAAAAAAGAATTAGATGGGGGGAAAAAGAAAATAAAAATATTTTTTTATTATATTTCAATATAGACAAATAAAAATATTTAGTGATCATTTGATTTAATTAACATAAACTTTTTTTAGTTGCCAAACTTCAATTTTAGAGAGGAGTTAAAATTGATTTTCTTCTAAGTATATGAACTCTCTTCTCGTTTTAAATGTTTTCCTTACAGTTGAATTTCGAAAAAAAAAACAGCACCTTTAGGTCTCACTTTGAAATGTTTGCATCGAATTAATTTGTGAAATAAATACCTATTTTCTAAGTCTAACGCACTCAATTTTTATTTATGTGTAAGTGCTGGTTGCTCACATCTTCACTTCGGCCTTGTACGGACCATGTTACCACCAACACACACATGACTTTGATAGCATTTCCACACATTAAAATAATAAAAGGTATTAAAATAATTGGTAAGTAATGAAATTATGATTGGAAACTTTGCCTTTTGTTAATGATTATTTCCGGTGTATCATTTTCCTCGGTACGTGTCCTCTAGAAAAGGTAGAACATCATGAAGGTCACTATCAGGTAATAAAAATTATAGATTATGCAGAATATATATAACTCGAGGGTTTATTGTAAGAGTTATTCACATGTATTATTTATTTCTATTCTTAATAATGTATTTATGGTTACCAGAAAACAGTGTAAGGGTTAAGCAAGTGCAAGCATGAATATTTATAAAAAAAATAAATTAAGAAATCAAATCAAAGGTGATTATTTAATTGTTTAAGTTCGTATTCGCTAGGAATCTTTTAATTTTCGTCACACAACAAAAAGGAATATAAGTTAATGCTACTTCAACGACATGAATAGAAAAGAAAAGGTTATATGATATGTTTAGTGAGTTATTATGCATGCATGCATGTGAGATTAAAATCGCTATTATGACGAATAATAATCCAATCCATGAAGAGAGTGAGAATATAATATGGTATATATGTGGAATGAGTTTGATAAGAGGCTTACTCAAGGAAACCAAGTGCCACTATCCTGAGGAAGATGGGAAGAGTCATCTTTGGTCTTATTTTTCTGCAAAGATTATGAACCAAAACAAAACCTTAATTAAGAACAACATTAGAGGAACAGAGTGTGAAAGATGAAGAAAAAGAAGAAAAAAAAGATACCTTTCAAGGACAAGAGCAAAAGGGACTATGATAATGGCGGCAACTACGTGACGGTACACTGAGAGTATCCAATGACTCATGCCATGCTTGAAAGAAACCATGGTGATGATATACATCCCTGAGTAACCGAACTGAAGGGACAATATAGCAAGGTAAGGCTTCAACTTGCGAAGCCCTTGGCTCATCTTTCCACCACCATTTTGGTCCTCCATCTTCTGTGTATGCACCAAGCTCACACACAAACTCTCTCTAACGAGTTATGGGTCGTGACTCGTGAGTTTGTGGGTGACCCTCAAAACGAGAAGTGCCCTTTTTATAAGCCAAAAAAGCAAAATAATTTAAAACAAAGCCACTAATTCTTCCACTTCAATGTTTTCACCCTCAATGATTCCCCCTCACCCATTTTCCTCTATACAAACACATATTCTTAACAGTTACTAGAATCCCGTTTAAGTTTATAATCGAAGGAGCAGAAAAGGTGAAGCAGATATTATTTGTCTATGGAGAAAATCATTTTTATTGTCTTCTTATTACAATTTCTGTTTCTTTAATGTATATTTTTTTGTGTTTTGTTTAATTTATGGGAAGTGGGAGGTGTTTGATTCATTGACCACCGAATGGAATTTACGTTTAGTGGTTGGTCATGACGGAAGCAAAAATGTTGTATGTGGTGTTAAGTAAGAGTGGGTGTTGTATATGTGGACACCATTTAGAAAGATGGATCAGTGAAAAATCGTTCGTTAATTACACATCTTTCACCTACGTTAAATATATACTACACGCACTGCATATAGTTTAGTATTTATCGAAATTTAATAATAACAATTAATCCTAAGCCACTTGTTTCTATCTTTACATACACATGCGTGTTGGGTGTTAATGATTGTAAATGTAATCATATTTAAATTTAACATATATAGAATCTCATACTCAAATCTTGTTGGAGTGGGATTAAGATATATTACAACATGGATATTATAACTCAAACAAAATTATTCCATACCCATTAAATAGCTCAATAATATTCTCTATTTCAACATACATACGTGTTATACCACACGCCAGAAATATTAAAGCTTCTTGTTGCAATTCAAATATGTATTTTTGTCTATTGGATTAAATGACGACGACTTATCAAAGTCTTTCAAATAATAATATTTTCTCTCTTTTCTAAATTTTATCCTTGTTCGACTATAACTTGGAAGACAAGAAGAAACAAAATTAAAAAAAAAAGAAAAAGAAAAGAAAACACAAGATTTAATTTTACCATCATGTATAATTTGACTACGGTGAGTATACCCAAAATCAAATAGTCAAGGTTTGCAAGTGGTTCATTGTTTCTGCTCAACTCAAAATCTGAAATGTAACATTTTTTCCTTACAATGTTATTGACAGTTAAAATTCATCAATAATCCCATAAATGTTTGGTAAATATAATTATCAATGGTTTATCAATTAAAATTTGTTGGTAATTGTGGTCAAATTTGATACATGGATATGAAAATATGTTAGTAATCAAGGATGATAAACAATTCGTTGATAAATATACATCAATAATTATCAACAAATTTTTTTCATCAGTAAAATTTGTTGGTAAATATCATGATTTGATCTTCTTCTGCTTCCTCTTTCTCTTTGTCTTCTTCTTCCTTTTTTTTCTTCTTCTTCCTCCTCCATTATCATCGATGTTGATGCTCTGTCCTCCACCTTTGGTTCGTTGTTGTCATCCTTTTTCATTGCTACTACTACTACAGTCATTGTTATTGTCTGTTATGTAGCTGATGTCGCTGTTGTTGTTGTCACTGTTGCAGTTACTATTGCCACTATTGATGTTGTTGTAATCACAGTTTTCGTTGATGTTGTCACCACTACTATCGCCACTATCATTGTCGTTATTGTCTCCTTTTCCTTCTCTTCTTCTACTATTCTTTTTCACACCCATTTTCATTTAATTGATAACAAAAAATTTCATCAGTTGTGAAAAGAAAATTTGATAAAACTGAAAGATGCAGTAGCTATGAAGCTTGTTTTATTCAATTGAAATAATGGCTTTATGTAGCATGTACAAAGAAACAGAAAGGCATAAAATGCGGGGCCCATGACTAGATCATGACTTAACAAAATCAACAAGATTCTGTTCCTAGAAACTAGGTTTATTAACAAGCTAACAATAAATTATGTGTTCCACACGCAACGACATTATTCTAACAAACCCTCCCTTAAATTGAACTGTCTTTGAGGAGAAATACAGTCAGTTTATTGCTTTAACGCTGCACATTCCGAGCCTTTCTCTCAATTTCACGAACACTTCAAGTTTTAAGGCCTAAGTCATGATATCAGCTAGTTGATCCTTAGTACCACAATGTACTAATTCAACTTCTCCTTGATTTGTTAAATCCCGAAGAAAATGAAATCGAACATGAATATGCTTACTCTTACCATGCATAACAGGATTCTTTGAAAGTTTGATAGTTGAGCTGTTATCACAAAATATAATGCACTTATTTTGCTTAATCCCTAATCTGTCAAGTATGCGAATCATCCAAATACTTTGAGCAGCACAAGCTGCTGCAGAAATAAATTCAGCCTCAGTAGTGGATAAAGACACCACAGGTTGCTTTTTTGAACTCCAAGCAACTAAACCATTTGACATCATAAAAACATATCCTGAGGTGCTTTTTCGGTCTTCAAGGTCTCCGGCGTAATCACTATCACAAAAAGCTACTAAATTTTTACCTCCTTCTCTTTTGTGAAAGAGTCCCAGTTCAGTGGTTCCTTTTAAATAGCGCAGGACCTTTCACAGCTTGTTGATGCATAATTGTTGGAGCTTCCACGAAACGAGCTACCAGACTTACAACATACATCAAGTCTGGCCTAGTGGCAGTTAAATACATAAGACTTCCCACCATTTGTTTGTAGATAGTAGCATCAACCTTCAACCCTCCAACATCCTTTGTGAGTTTGCATCCTGGGACTATTGGATTTTTGACAGGTGAGCAATTTTGTAAACCAAATCTTTCCAGAACTTCGTTAGCATACTTTTTCTGACAAATGAAAATTCCACTTGAAGTCTGTGTGACTTCTACACCAAGAAAATATCTCATGTATCCCAAATCAGTCATCTCAAATTCCCTTTTCATCGACCTTTTGAATTCTTCAAACATTTTCTCACTGCTTCCTGTAAAGATGAGGTCATCCACATACAGGTTCACAATAAGAACATCGGTTTCCCCTTCCTTCTTGGTAAACAAAGTGTGATCACTCGTGCTTCTTTCAAAACCCTTCTTGACAAAATATGATTCTATCTTGCTAAACCAGGCTCGAGGGGCCTGTTTAAGCCCATAAAGAGCTTTCTTGAGTTTATATACTTTGTCTTCTGCACCTTTTACCTCAAATCCCTTTGTTTGTTCCACATACACTTCCTCTTCTATCTCTCCATGTAGAAATGCGCTCTTGACATCAAGTTGATAAACTTTCCATCCGCAATTAGCTGCAATGGACAAGGTTAGTCGAATAGTATCCCATCTTGCTACTGGTGCAAATACCTCCGTGTAATCAATTCCAGCTTGTTGTGTATACCCCTTTGCTACGAGACGAGCTTTACATTTGTCGATTTCTCCTTTTTCATTTAGCTTGGTCTTAAATAGCCATTTAACACCAATCTTCTTTGCTCCTATTGGTAGATCTATTAGTTCCCATGTTTCATTTTTCTCAATTGCGACCATTTCAGATTTCATGGCATCCCTCCATACTTGACTTCTGGCTGCTTCCTCAAATGTGGTGGGATCATTTGAGATGAACATAGCAAGTTGTTGCATTTCTTGGGTGAGCTGCTCCACTCCTTCTTCGTCTGACAATCCGTCTCCAGACTCATAGTCTCGCATCCATATTGGCGGCCTTCTTCTCCTTGTATGGACGTCGACCCTTTTATCTCCTATGGCTTCTTTTGTTCTGTCATTTTCTGGTTGGGTATTAGTGTCAAAAGTGATATTTTTCTCACTTTCTTCATACACAAGATCAAGAGAATTAGTCTCTCCTGACTTCTTCCAATCCCAATTTCCCATTTCATCAAACACTACGTCGCGGCTGATGATAATCCTCTTGGTGATGGGATCATACATTCGAGAAGCCTTGGATTCTTCACTGACTCCCATGTATACACACTTAATACTTTTCTCATCTAGTCTCTTCCTAGTGACATCAGGAACATGAACATGGCCTATGCATCCAAACACCTTGAGGTGTTCCACTGATGGTTTTCTTGCTGTCCAGGCCTCTTCAGGTGTCATGCTGGACAAGGCTGAGGTTGGACATCTATTCAGAACATGAGTTGCTAGGTTTGCTGCTTCTGGCCAGTACTCTTTTGGAACATCTCGTGCTGCAAGCATGCATCTCACCATATTCATCAAGGTGCGATTTCTTCTTTCGGCTACTCCGTTCTGTTGCGGGGAGTAAGCAGCCGTGAGTTGTCTGGCAATTCCATACGTGCTGCAGTAGTCATTGAATTCTGATGAAGTAAACTCTCCTCCTCTATCGGTGCGCAAACAAATTATACTATATCCTGTTGCATTCTCAACAAATGCCTTGAACCTTTTGAATGTATCAAAGGCTTCGGACTTGGCATGTAAAAAATAAGACCACATTTTTCGACTATAATCATCTATAAAAGTAAGAATATACCTCTTATGACTATAAGATTCAGGATTAATGGCACCACATATGTCTGAATGAATAAGTTGTAGAGGTTTGGATGCTCTCCAAGTACTATTTCTTCGAAATGGATCACGATGCTGCTTTCCAGTCATGCAGATGGTGCATACCTGAGATGTATTCTTCAATATTGGCAGGCCTTGAACCATCTTCTTGTAGGCAAGAGTTCGCAGTCCTTTCATGTTGAGATGGCCAAACCTTTCGTGCCATAAGCTTGTGACATTCTCAGAGCTTACATTAAAACATGCTGCTTTTGATACATTAGTAGAGACAGGGGAAGTAGATGCCAAAAGTACGAACATACGATTTGCAGATATCATAGTTTGTATGATCAAACCTTTTTCATCATGATAGATGCTACAACATCCATTCTTAATCAATATAGACAGATTACGTTCTTGAAGTTACCCAATGCTAAGCAAGTTGGATTTAAGTTCAGGAACGTAAAATACCTCAGTGATGACCATAACTCGTCCATCTATTTTCAATCGAATGTTGCCTTTCCCCATGACATTCAATTTGGAGTCATTTCCCAACTTAACATAGTGCCTAAATGATAGATCTAGGTCAGTGAACCATTTTTTTTCTCCACTCATATGGTTGCTACATCCAGAATCTAGAAACCATATTTCATCTTGTGTGGCTCCTTGCATTTCCACATATGACATCAGTAGCATTTCTTCACCTTCGTCTAGCTCTGTGTGATCTGTATAATTAGCATAGGTGGGACATTCATACTGGAAGTGTCCCAACTTGTGACATCGATAGCACTCAACAGTGGATTTGTCGAATGCCCTCCCTTGACCTCTGCCTCTACCTCTTCCTCTTCCCCTATATCCACCACGCCCTCTACCCCTACCAGATTGTTCATAGGCTGGGGGAGCAGAGTTGTCGTCTGTGACTTTTAACGCTTGTTCAGCCACTTCCTTCCTTTGTATCTTGTGTTCATGGACAAGCAACGAACTATGCAGCTCATCTATTGTCATCGTGTTGATGTCTTTGGACTCTTTGATTGAGCATACAATATAATTGTATTTGTCAGACAATGTGCGCAAAATTTTCTCAACGATATGTCCATCGTCCATGATCTCCCCTGTTGCTCTCATGTCATTTGCAATGATCATGACTCTAGAGATATAATCATTCACGCACTCTCCGTTTTGCATTTCGAGAATTTCAAAATCTCTGCGTAGCCTCTGGAGTTGAGCTCGTTGAACACGAGCATTCCCCTGATATTTTGTCTTCATTGAATCCCACAGATCTTTGGAAGAGGCTTTGTTGGTGATTGTTTTCAAAATATTCTTATCAATAGATTGAAACAAATAATTTTTGGCCCTCAAATCCTTTAGCTTTTGCTCCTCCAAGGTGCGGCGTTCTGCTCCGGTGAGTGACTCCAGTGTTTTGGGCTCTTGATAGCCTTGCTCCACCACGCTCCAGTATTCTTTTGATCTTAGTAAGTTTTCCATTAGCATGGACCAATGGTCATAATCTCCATCAAACTTTGGAATGCTAAGAAAACTATTGTCGTCAGCCATGGTTTCTCGCCTTTGGGTACGTGCTCTTTGTGGTTCAAAAAGCTTTTCTCTCTCTCTCTCTCTCTCTCTTTCTTATGCGTTCTCACTGTGTTTTCACTCAACCTTTCTTTCTCTCTCTCTTATGCGTTCTCTCTGTGTTTTCACTCAACTTTTCTCTCTCTTAAATTTTCTGTGTCAGGCCGTGTATTGGCTCTGATACCACTGATAAAACTGAAAGATGTAGTAGCTATGAAGCTTGTTTTATTCAATTGAAATAATGGCTTTATGTAGCCTGTACAAAGAAACAGAAAGGCATAAAATGCGGGGCCCATGACTAGATCATGGCTTAACAAAATCAACAAGATTCTGTTCCTAGAAACTAGGTTTATTAACAAGCTAACAATAAATTATGTGTTCCACACGCAACGACATTATTCTAACAAAATTGACCCCAATTTTATTAGATGGAATTATCATTAGATTTTAAAAATGCAATTAATGACAGATTTACCAATGGATTTTAAAAAAATAACTGCCAACAAATTTATCGACGAATTATCAAAAAATTAAATTATCGACGAATTCATTAAGAAATTAAAAAAAAATCATTATCGACATATTTGCTAGACATGACAAAAGCTAAAGTGAGAATTTTGATACCTAGTTTACTGACGAAATTTATTGACAGAAATATCTGTCGATAATAAAAAAATTGAATTATTGACAAATTTTACCAACAGATTCATAATCGACAAATATTTTGTGAGTAATTAAAATCCTAAAATATGTTTATAAAATCTGTTGATATATTTTTATTTTACTAACATGTTTTTTTAATTAATAAAATCTACCCGTACATGCTAATTTACCGATAATTTTTGTGTGTGGATAGTATGATATTGTAGTATTAAATATTAGGGTCTTGATAGCTAATGTCTTAAAGGTACTGGTTGAGAATAATTTATATGTATCGAATTTTACAAGAGTTCGTAGTTAACTATGATATTAATTAAATGAATTTTAAACTAATAATCATTAATGCAATTTTACTTTATTTAGAAAATAAAAAATGTCTATAGTTATTGTACAACTGTGTTTAATATTTTATTTGATACACACCAATAAAAAGTTAGAAAATAATAAAGTAAGGCTAAAATACTCTTTTGGTCATTTTTTTTGTCAATAATGATCAATTTGGTCCTCCATTTTTTTTTTCAATTTGGCCTTGTTTTCTTTTAAAATAATTCGATTTGGTCCTTGTCATCAATTTGGTCAAAATTGATGACAATGACCAAATTGAATCTTTTTTAATAAAACAAGGACCATAAAATAACTATATTTTAATGCCGAGAAAAATTATAATATAATTAAACATAAAAAAGTTTAAATTAACATAAAAATCAACTAAAAGTTAATGTTAAACATTTAAAAGGCTTACAAAAAAATAATTAAAATCTGAATTAAATAATAAAATAACTATACTTTAATGTTGTTAGAAATTTTAAAGAGATTTTTTTTTTGTTGCAAGAATTAAGATGGCACCTTTCAAATGTTTTAAGTCTTCACATTTAAGATTTCACTGAGAGATTCTTCAAATGTTATAGAGATATTTTTTCACGTTTTTTAGTAGAGACGTTAGAAATTCCAAAGTACTTATTTGGTGTAAGAAAAATATTGCTTAAAAATTTCAAATAATGTTTTTGTCTTTATATAAAATCTGTTATTTGAATTTATAATATAATTAAGATTTAAATACAACTTTCTTCACTAAAAAAAACTATCAAATAGTGACCTATTTTATGACTAGAAAATATGTTTAGAGACCAATTTAGCCATTTTGTAATGAGAGACTAATTTAGGGACCAATTCTTTTGGTAGCCAAAACATAGGTAGCTTTTTGTGATTTTTGTTTTTTAATTTTTGTATTTTTTTAATTTCTTTTAATTTAAAAAAGTTGTCCACTTCTCAGGTAAACATTGTGTGATATGGTAGTGTTTGTGTCACATATCAATTCAGTGTTGTCATGTGTCAAGTCTAGAGATGAGAAATAAACATGCTCTTGTGAATATTGTCAAAATTCGTTTCCGTTTTGATGGGAAATTCCCGCATAGACTAGGTATAGGTATGGGTATGGGGAATCTCTGACTTTTTCAATTGGGTATGGGGATGAGTATGGTAATATACATATCCCACGATAATACCCGTCCCCATTTAAATTATTAAAATATTCACAATTAATTAAGTAACCCTATATATATATATATTTTTTTTTTCTTCTAATTATTTGGTTTGTCATGAAACTCATTCCATCTCCGATATATTTTTCATTTTATCATAATCTTTATGTAATTATGTTAAAATGATGTATGTCAATTAAGAAATTTTTATGTCTCACATTTGAATATTTCTATTATTTTTTAATATTTTTATTTATTGTATATTTTTCTTTCACATGAGAATGTTTAATACTCTCATTTTAAGTGTTTAATAGCATAAAAATTTCATTTACTAGGTAGTATAAAAAAGGTTCTTTACTTATTATTATTATTATTATTATTATTATTATTATTATTATTATTCATTTTTGTTTCATTTGAATAATTATTTTGTTTCACTAAAACAATTTTTGTTATTTCTTAACCATTAAATATGTATGTTGATATTTGAAAAGTTTTCTTAGATCGCTAAGGTATTTTTCATCTTATCATATTCTTAATTATACATTTATTTTTCTTTGTACGATTTCTTTCAATAAGTTTTTAATATTTTTATTTGTTATTTATTTTTATCATGTAGAATACTATTTCGATATATTTTATCTAATTATTTTTTATTTTCTAACTCATTATCAATCACACTCTAATTTTTTAATTGTATAAATAACTTTTATTCACTACAATATAAAAATATAATGTAATTGTCATGAATATTTTTTTATCACCATCCAACATATATTGGAGTTTAAAAGATACAAGATCTATGTCAAAATTTTATTTTTATGTTTATTATTTGTTCTTTGCGTCATTTTGATCAAGTGATGTTTTATAACTTTTATTAGTGTATAAAAAAAAGATTCATTAGAATTTAAAAAAAAATGAAGTAAACAAAGATTTAAAATATATTTTAATTTGAATATTTTGTTTTCCTTTTATAATTTTTAAAATAGGTTTCATTAATGTTTGCAAATTTAATAAATATTTTGGTTCTCATAAAATTTTATTTGGTATTCTAATCTAAAATGTAAACAATTATTATTTATTTCAAAGTATTTGATATTGAAGAAAAAATCATCCTCCTAATATTAAATATTTGATAATATGTTTCATTTACCGTAATTTTTTATTATTTTATAAAAATTAATTAAAATTAATATTGAAGTAGTAAGAAGACAAGTACATGTATGGTAAGAAATTATACTCGTTACTCGGTGGGAATGATGATTGAACAAAAGTTTGATACCCGTTAAATTTGGGTACGTGGATGAGAATGTATGTTTTCTACGGGGATGAATATAAGTATTATGTGTCTTATATTTTGGTACATATCATCCCTATTCAAGTCATTATTAGTGCCACATGTTAGACAATATAAGTATTATGTGTCTTATATTTAATTCAGTCTCATTTTTTGTTTATTTTAAATTTTAGATTGAAATTCTTCATTATTTTTAAAATTAAAACAAATTTTTTTCATTATTTTTAAAGTTAGAAGGAAAATTCTTCATTATTTTTAAAATTACAAGGACAATTCTTCATTATTTTTAAAATTAGAAGGAAAATTTTTCATTACTTTTAAAATTAAAAGGAAAGTTCTTTAATATTTTTAAAATTAGAAGGAAATTGTTTTACTATTTTTAAAGTTAGAAGGAAATTGTTTTACTATTTTTAAAATTAGAAGGAAATTGTTTTACTATTTTTAAAATTAGAAGGAAAGTTTTTAATTATTTTTAAAATTAAAAGCAAAATTTTTCATTATTTTTAAAAATAGAAGGAAAATTCTTCGTTAATTTTACGATTAGAAGGAAAATTCTTCATCAATTTTTAATTATTCCAATAATATAGTTAGAGTTGGTTTAAAAATAATTAAGAAATATTTAATAAAAATTTGAATTTTAATAAAAATTCAAGTATAACATTTATATACAAATTAAATTTGGTCTCAATTTAGAGAAGAACAAATTTGGGATTGAATTAAACAAAATTAACAAAAATTTGAACTGAATTGAATAAAATTAACGAAAATTGAATTTGGGATTTAATTGAATATAAAAGATGTAGAACAATTTGATTGAAATGTGACATTGATAATGACTTCACATATGACATTAACACTAAATTGACACGTGACATCAGGACAATGTTGACTTCACACATGGACAACCTTTTTTAAATTAAAAAAATATTAAAAAATCATGAACTAACATATGACACACATGATTCACCTTCCGTTAATTATTCAAATGTTGTTACAAAAAAGGACCCAATTCAATAAATTTGACGAAAATTTGGACCTTATTGAAGATCCTAGAAAAAAGACGACCAAATGAAAAAATGTATACAAAAATTGGGACCAAAGTTGTATTTATATCTTTAGTTAATTAATAGAGTTAATTATTATAATTTTCAATGTAAAAATAATGAAATCAAGGATCATTAGTTATTAATTAACCGGTGTCCTAAGAGATGTTAGCATTTTTCTAAATATTATATTAATACTTAAATAATATCATTATATAATTTTTTCGTAGATAATTTTTATTTTTCATGGAGTGTTCTAGTTAACTATGATAAAATAAACATGAAAAAATATATGAATCAACATAGTATATTATATTAAATTTTGTATCTTTTATTTTTCTTTTATATTTGTATTAAATAAAAAAATCCCTTACTGAATATATAGCATAGTTGAATGCTGATAAAACTAAGAGTCTTGCAATAATCATGAAGTCCAACAAAAGAGCTCGATTGTATGATGCTGCTAGGGATAATAATGCAAGTGACAAATGACGACCTTCTTTTGTGTAATTGTGGCTCAGATTCTTCAATGTCATTTGATTATTGTTGGTGGTGATGCTCATGATCATTTTATTTGTTAGTGATTAGATCTAAATCTTCATTCCCAAAAATATTTAAAAAGTTAATGATAAAATTAAATTATTATTTTTTATAATATATAAAATTATTGATATTCTATCTCTTAATTGTGATGTTTTTGGAAAATTAAGTTTTCTTTTTTGTGTCAAGAAAAGAGGAGAACCACAGGTGCTAAGAGCAATTTTCCCCTTTTACCTATATAGTTAACATAATTTTATGAAATTACATATGCATGGATTCACTTGTATTAACATGGTGGAGAAGGTGATGCTAAAAACTCTTTATACCCCTTGGTTTTTATTTTCATTTTCACGTGTAACCATAAATCTTTTATACATAGAGAGGTTCATAATTTTATTGTTTAATACAATTATTTTCTAATTTCAACAACTTAAAAAATTTTAAAAGTTAAAATTACAAGATTAAAATATTTGTTATACTCCTTTAAATATTATATTGATTTTCCTATTGAAAATTAATTACATTTCAAAATTATATACAAATTAATTGTCTTTTGACAAGGACATACATTGGTCAATATAGTAAAAAACTATTGTATTTCATCATTGAATTACTCTAATCTTAAAATTTGTAGTATTCTTAATTTGATATGTGATTTTTATTCTATTTTCTTATGAAAAAGAAAATTAACAAAATAAATTTGTTGACAAACTCAAATTTACAGACAAATTTTATTAATAGAGTTTAGAAATTAAATTATTGACAAATATTTTTATTAGTAACGAATATGTTAGTAATATCCATCAGTAAATTAGAATTTATAGTATCCTTCGATAATATATTGGATGGTCAATTACATCGATAATTTGTGTTTCATATTATGGATAAATATTTTTGTGGATAAATTTATCATTAAAATATGTGACACATTTCTCACAAAGTTCTTAAGATTATTTTCTATATTAAGAGGAGATAGAGGAATAAGAAGATAAGAAAAAAAAGAGAAGGAGAAGGAGGTGAAAGAGAAAAAGGAGGAAAAGAAAGAGGAAAAAGAGAAGGTGCGACAATGATGGCATGGTGGCGTGACGACAATGGTGTGATGGCACGACAACAACTCATTGACAGTGAGGTTGGAGGAGGATGATGAGGATGGGTAGGAAGATGAAGACAAAGAGAAAGAGGAAAATAGAAAGAGAAAAAAGATGAGAAGTCAGAGACGGTAGCAGCAAATGATGTGACGATAATGATAGCGCAGAGGGAGGAGGAGGAAAAGGAAAAAGAGGAGCAGGAGGAGGAAAAGAGGTGAAGAAGAAAAATAAGAAGAAAAAGAAGAGGAGATAAATGAAGATTAAGAACCAATTTCAATATTTATCGATAATCAAAATTTGTTGATAATTATTGACGAATTTGAGATTATCGGTAATTATTTTTATGATTTGTCGATAAAATTTATCGATGACCATTTTAACAACGATTTTTTGATTGTCTGTAATATGATAATAAACACAAATTGACAATAAATTTTTGTATTATGGACATATTATGTTTGTCGATAATATTTTTATAATAATATTTATTAAAATTAAACATGGAGTATTTTTTAATTTACCATCAATTTAATTTCTTTTTATCAAATCAATTATATCTATTACAAACTTTTCACTTACTTTTTTTTTCTTTGGATTAAAACGATCTCACTTCTCCTTCCTTCTACCTCTTTTACATCTCCATTTCAATCTAAACAAACACCACTTAAATACATCAAAATATTATTGTCAACCTACAAATCTATATAAGAAACACAAGTATTACCATTTAATGAAAAGACAATAAATAATAGATTTATAAGTTTTTTATTTAAATATCATTTATCTTACCTATTTTTATGAAATGTGAAGGTTTGAGTTTAATTTTGATTAAGACTTTTGAACTTTAAACAAAGTTTGTGAATTTAAAGAAAGCTTTTAGAAATAATGGAGTTTGAAAATTAAGACAGCTTTCCGTTTTTGACAAAAAAATCAATGGAATTTCCTTTCAAGTTCTGTTACATATGCACTATAAATCTAAGTTGCATGGCATCTAAAAAGAGAGGGGAGGACTCACATTTTCGTCTCTTTCATATCCTTTAAGTGCCTTTCTTATTAAGTCAGATAATAATAGTTATCGGAAAATAATAGTTATTGGATTCATGTAATCGACAACACCTTTCAAAACCATATCTTATATTTTCCTACAATGTTTTTCCCATATATTTATGGACCTTAAATTCAAGATGTTTGATTATTTGTTGGAGCTATTCTACTGTTAAAGAATGTGAGAGATTTGAAAAATATAAATAAGATTGTAAAAAAAATTTACAGTGATAATTCCATCAACAAACTAGAATCAAAAAACATTTTTTTTCCTTATTTTCTGTTATTTTTTCATTCTATTAAAAACCTTCTTCTTTTCTCTGTAAACTTACTTTCAGATCAATAGTATTTTTTTTCTTTAGAGAAATTTATTGAAAGCTGTTATTAACACCCCAGGCCCACTGAACTAACAAAACTTGTACTTGCGCATGCATGTATCACGTGAGATTCAATGCTTAAGAAAATTAATAGATTTATGTAATTAATCAACGTTTATCACTCTAAGATGAAAATATGAAAATCTCTTTTCACTTATCATCATCACCAGTTCTTTGAAGGCATGGAAAACGTTATAATGTATTACTCGCTTTAGTTTGATATTCAAAAAGTCACGTGACTTAAGTCATAACATTATAGCATTTTTAAAAATAAAATTATATGATAATAAATAATTTGGTGGGTTAAATGCATTTTTCATATGTATTTTTTCATAAACTTTTATTCTCATTCATATAAAACATCATTGTTAACAAACTAAACTATAAAATATTTTTCAGTAAAATATCTTTTTCAAAGCATGTGGATATGTTATATTATAGTTCATACTCCATCTGTTATGTAGAAAAAACTGTGAAAAATATTTTATATGACTTTTATAAAGTGCTGAGAGAACTTTATAATTTAGTTTATAAATAAAACAATTTTTTATAATAGTTAGAACATGAAAAACATATTTAATCTTAATTTGGTTTGAAAACTAAAATATTGTATATGGGTTTTATTTTTAATTATCTTATTTTCAGAGATTAACGTGTAAGTTCGTATTTTTACGATTTAATCGATGATTTATACTTGAAGGAAGTATCATGAAAATTTTTTAAATTATGAAATAATAACAACATTTTGATGATGATAAAACGATAATTTATGATTTTAGTCGGTAAGATTAATCATATTTCATTGTGGTAATCAAAACATTTCATTGCACTTTTATTTTGATTCATGTTCATTTTTGTCATTTAATTTCAATTTTTACATTTAAATTTCTCTTGAGAATCACGCAATCAAAATATAATTTGAAAGTATCTTACTTGAGTCTAACTTGATACCACTTTCAATCCAAAATCTTATAGCAATGAGTTTATGGTTTTGATTCTCATATGATATTCAACTTTTTCATTTTTACTCAATGTAAGACTTAAACTTACATTGACATTAACAATCATCCCCTCAAAGATTAGTTCCTCCCACATGGTACAATGTATTTGTATAGTTCCGTCACCAAAACTAACTATAAACTTTGACACCACTAATGGGTCTATCGAGGGAAAAATTTATGGAAGAGACACAACAATGAAATTTGAGTTAAACTCACATCACTGATTGACACCAAGTCTAACAAAAAACTTTAAGGTAATGAGTTTGTAGATCTTGAACCTTATATAGTTATTTAACTTTCTCATTTCGATCCAATGTGAGACTTAGACTTGCATAATATACAATTTCAAAGTTTTTCAGCTGTATAAATTAGTCCTTCTACTTGAAAACTTCATTCCACTTCAACAAAACTTCATTTTTTTCTTTTTATATGTTCAAGGAAATAATTAAAATCTTGTTTTCTTATTCCTCAATTCAAAGAATGGAAAAGTGATTATAATTTTTTTTCATTTATCTTAAACTTCAATTGATGGTTTATTTTAATATATTTAATAGTCTCATATTACATATAAGTCAAAATAAAAGATAATTTAAATACATAAATTTTGTTTAATCCTCTAATATACTTAAGCATAAAACCTTGATAAAAAATTTCAAATTTTAAAACTGACAATATCTCCGATGTAATAATTGATTCTAACGATGTTATTTAAACAATTTTTTATAAAATGTTTAAATAATAAAAATAGCATAAATTAACCCACATCTTAAAGTATCGTAATAGATACGATTATTTTTTAATTTTAAAGATTAAAATCAGCTTAAGAAAAGTGTAAGAGCTAATTTAGTATATAAAAATAAAATAATCGTGTTATTAATTATAACAAGTTGGGTTTAAATAGTGGAATGGTTGTTATAGTTGAGATAAGAAGTGTAATGGTGGATACATTGGTTGCTAAAACCATGGGTTTTGAACTTATTATTTATATGAATAATGGTTAGAAAATGTGTGGGTGTGATGGATGGCCCAGAAATTAAAGGTGGTGGTTTCGTGTTTGGATTCCATCGGTTGGTGGAATCCCACCCACCATGCAAAGCACTATAACAATTCCCAAATTATTATTTATTTATATTTGTGTCAATCAACCTAATTCATTATTCCATTTTTCATTTATTTTACTTATATAATCTCATTGCTTCTAAGTATTATCCATTTCGTTCATGATTAATTTAAATATAACATATGCTTTCAATAATAACATGCTCTAGTTGTCGCATCTCCTTTTCCAAATTGTGGTTGAATATACTGTGATTTATTTATTCATATTCTTCCATTTGGAGAATATAAAATGCTATAGCATTTATCAATCTGTCTAAAGTCAAATCAGTGCTGACAGTTAGAGTGGATCTTATTTTACTTTATGGGTACGGATCTCACTTGTTAATATCTATACACAATATTATAATGTCAAAGCTCAAACACAAAATATGGCATGTGTTTTTGATTAGGGTTTTTTTAATCATTATTCTTAAGATAATGAAATTAAATATCAAAATATTCTTAAAAGATTACAATAGTTAAGTCATTAATATTTTTCTCAAAATTAAGCTTTAAAATAAATAATATTGTTAGAAAAAAATTAAGAGTTTAATTCTTATCTTTATATGATGCAGTTAACTAATTAAAAAATAATATATATATATATATATATATATATATATTAAAGTTGATACATTTAATTATTCTTAAAGAACTAAAATTTTTAATTTAAATCATATTAAAGTTGACTACAAGTTAAAAAAAATAGTTTTTGAAAAACTATATAGAATTCGTGTATTATAGATAGAAAAATAGTAGAGTTGAGAATTTTGACAACATTTACATATTATTTGTATAATCCACAGCCGACAAACTCATATAATAATAATAATAACAATAATAATAATAATAATAAAAATAAATTAATGTGAATATTTTGTATTCAACTTGCATTATCGCAGACTAAACGAGTTTAGTTCGCACACTACGCACAGTATACTTTAAAAATATTATTGAATTAAACATATTAAATTAAAAAGTTGATGATATTTTTTTTTATTTGGATACCATTTTGTATTTTATTATATAATTTAATATATTTAATATCCTTTGAATTTGGATTAAATTATTTTATTTTGATTAAATTTAGATTAAGTTGTAAAATCTTAAAACACCACAAGAAAATATTTTATTAATTTCTAATTTTAGGAATATAAAATAATTAGTTATTATAATAATTAATTTATATATTAATTTATAAGTTACAAATTATTGATAATTAAAATAATTTTTAAATTTGTTTCTAAATTGGTCAATATAATAAATTGATTTCTAATAAATTGATAACTAATATTGTTTACCAAAATTTTAATTACCATAAAAATTAACTTCTAAATTTGCTCAATTAGTGATTGATTTAAATGTAAATTTAGATACTATTTCTTTTTAGCTAAAACATTGATAACTAATATTAGTGGTCAATTTAAAGATCAATTTACTATATAATAATTAATTTAGAGATCAATTTAGAAATTATTTTAGTTATTAATATTTTTTAGTTTATAAATTAATATCTAAATTGATCATTATAGTTATAGTGATTAATAATTTTTTGTCACTAATAAAATATTTTTTTGAGTGAAATGTTTAAACAATATACGTTAATTACTTTGAAATATATTTTTCACAGGTACGTGGGTTGATGTAACCTGTAAATTTTGAAAGATCTACAAAACTAAAGTTTATTTAAGAAGTGTGTTATAACAATTTCTTTTCAGTATATATAAATATACGTGTGAAATGTTATGTGAACTGGTTTTTAAGAATTCAAAACAAGGTTTAACGTTATTCCTGAAAGTTTTTTATATCTTATCCTATACTTTATGAAATGGGGTGTAGAAGAGAAACATGGAAGTGGAAAGTGAAAAAAACATAGGCCATGTTAATAATAACTATGCGTTAATGTTTTAAAAGGTAACATAATCCAAACAGAACAGTGAATTTTAGAAACTGACCAATAATTGACATATGAAGAAAATAGAGAAAAGGCAAAGCATTGATCATATTATTTGAAAAAAGTAAAAACTTTACAAACTTTTGGACTGCTAATTTGTAAGGACATGATAGTAACCAAATGCAGTTGTCGGTGTTTGTTCTAAGTCATTGTTTTCAGCTAACTATTTTTTTCGTATTCAAGAAAATTGACCTGTCATTATAATTAAACACAAACACTAGTGTGATAATTGTTATCTTTTAGGCATGTTAAAGTTTATAATTTTTAAACTCTTATCCCATTATATTTTTGGAATATATTTCTTAATTGCTTTTTATACATTATAAATATTTAGGATTAAATATGTTTTGTTCCCTCAAATTTTAGTGAACTTTGAAATTAGTCTTTTTTCAAAATTTTATACTAATTTAGTCTTTAATCTTTATAAATGCATAGATTTAGTTATTCTTACCAAATTTTATTAAGTTTATTTGATATTTTAAATGCATTTTATGATAATATTTGATTTAACATTGAAGCGAAAATATGTCAAACGACGTAAACAATTCAAATATTATCATGAAATGCGCTTGAAACGTTAGATAAATTCAATAAATTTTGATTAAAATGATTAAATTCATATATTTTTAAAGATAAAAGACTAAATTGGTCAAAAATTTTGAAAATTGACTAATTCTAAATTTCACTGAAACTTGAGGGACTAAAAACATATTTAACCTAAATATTTACATATGTATAAATAATTTTGAATATTCATTTATTCAAATTATTTCATATTAAATATGTATCCCATTTTCATATTCTTTTAAAAAATGATCGATTTTTATTTATATTTTAATGATTAAAAGACATAGGAACCAATAGTATCTCTAACTCTACATAATTTTTGAATAATTTTCTAGAATATCAAAGGATTTGAGTTCAGGGAAGATAAATTGTTATGTAAGTATGAATGTGTGTTTTACAACTTGATTTTGGGTCATTTTGAGCACTTGAAGAAAATTTGGTCATAAATGGTTTTGGACTGAAATAAAAGAATGATGTATTAGATGCTTAACCTGTATACAGAAATAACAAAGAAACAATGGGAATATAATTATGAAACTTTTAAATATTAGATTCTCTTTTAAAAAAAACACTTCACACAAATAAAACAACCTCCGACAGTGCTGACCCAAATCATTAAAAAAAAAAAATCTATTTAGACATATATTCTATTTTGGTTCTACTCCTTTCCAAATTATTACAAATAAACATATTTATACATTGGGCAGATTTCACATTCTATATAAGTAGTACACAACAATAGATTTGTACCACAAAGATTTTTCAAGTTTAAATTATTCATGCAAAGAATAATTTCCAATGAGTGTATAAGAGATAGTTTTTTTTTTCGGTATTACTTATTTCTTATAGTTTCAAAATCAATTCAATGAATAGTTGCTTACGAGTTAAATTTATGGTGTTGTATTGGATTGATTTATGGATTTTATACAAATACTTATTTTTCTATATAATTCGCTCAATAAATCCAAAAATCTTTCATCAAGTCTCAAAATTTGTTAACAATTTTTTATTTGGTGATGAAACGAGTTTATATGAAAGGATTCCGCTGAACAAATTTTATTTCGCTCGCCAAAATCACTTCAATGAAAAATTCAAAATTTCGTTATGTATGAAAATAAAATAGTATGTTTTCTGACCACATTTTGCTCCACAAACTTTTATTTCACAGTCCATATTTCAAAAAGAAAAACTGAAAATTTTGTTATTTGATTAGTTATAGATTTTAAATAACTTTAATATGTATCAAATTCGAACTAGTAACTAATCCCAACATTGAAATATTAAAAAGAGTAAGATAAGCAAAAAATCTCAAATATCCTTGATCATGAGACATATAATTATCACTATAAATAAGAACGAGAATGCCAACCGTAGTAATTAATATTAACATAATAGAAGTAAGTGAATCGATCAAGTACCCAACTAAAAATAAACATTAAAAATAGTTCAAGAGAACAAAATAAGTCAAGAGTTTTATCAAAATAATTACTATGGTTCAAGAGAAATTAAGAGTCTCTACTCGGACACTACAATGGAAATGTGTTGAATCACAAATAGACAGTAAGCGTCATTATTATGGACGCTTTATTCTGTCCCCACTTATGAAAGGTCAAGCCGATACAATAGACATTACAATCCGAAGAATTTTACTCGGAGAAATAGAGGGAACATGTATGACACGTGTAAAATCAGTGAAAATACCACATGAATATTTTACCATAATAGATATTAAAGAATCAGTACATGAAATTTTTATGAATGGTTTAATCTATTTAATAGATGTACATTTATATATTTAATGTTTTTTCTTAATGCTTGAATTAAGATAATAAATGAGAATCAAGTTTATATGAGTTTAGTTTGGTATTGGATGAAAAAATATATTAAGGCATAACTAATTTATTAAGGTACTAGTGGTAATTGACCTAATTAAAGTTTAGTTTAGTATTGGATGAAAAAATATATTAAGGCATAACTAATTTTCAAATCACTTAAATGAAAATTTTGTTATCACACACGAGCACACACACTACTGTGAATGAATAAAATATTTTATTCTATTTTATAAAGTTTTGAAAAAAAAAAAAAACTGTGTATTTATAATTTATTTTATAGTGCTCGTTTATTTGAAAATTTATGTTTATTTACTTTTTTTACGTTCATGTATGAATATTACTGTTATATACAGAGAGAATAAAATGAGGGAGATTGGGTTGGACAAGAGAGGTTCATTATTTCATTATTATTGCAGATTTGTTTCGAATTTTATAATAATCTACTACAATTTTCGATTGTGAGTTTATATATATGTAAAGATACTTAAAGAGAAAGGAGAAAAAAAAAATTAACTTTAAAGTATATATAGATATGATAGAGTTTGTGAAAATTTGGATAACATGGTTATTGGGTGGAGAGTGTGAGATTCGAGTCTTTTGCAATTAAGTTTTATAAGAACATGATAGAAATCGAACATGATACAGTTGGAGTTTATTAGAACTCCTATATATAAATACTTAATCAGATTCCTTAGTAAGTGCACACATACCATACGAATCATTAATGTATTAAAGTATTAAGTCTGTTTAGTGAAATAAAAGTATAAATAAGTGACAGTACAAATTGTTAGTAGAATCAGTGCAGTTCAAATTTCAAGAATAATCCATATCAGAGAAGGGACACAGTTTGTAATCCATAGAGCAGAATTGTTGGTGCTGGAATCCCGTTACTTCCTTTTGAATACTTAATCACTACAACTTCATAGATATTCACATTGTTTTATATATTCTGTTGGGTTCATGACAGGTATCATATTCATATTCATATTCATATTCCTATAAGAATAATTCTCATTCTAGACCTCTAAATCCAAATTGGGATCATGAATTTGTTCAGATTTATTAATCAGATCATGCTACTTTGTATTGTGCATTAGCAGAATGTTCTTGATTAAAAAATTATAAAGTAAAGTGTTTTATGAAATCATGTAATATTTTTCATTTTATCGCATATAATATTATTTAACGATTTCCTAATATTAACAAATTTAACACTGGAGACTTCATCCGACAACAACTTTGAAGCCTTATCCTCATCAAATAAATGACGTAACATATATGCAGAATCTGTACTGTCATAATCTTATATAATTACATGATAAATTAAGTAATCTTCAATTCTGCAATAAATACTTCACTGATACAGTATTTTGTATTAAATTGGTTCTTAAATAACCAAATTAGAAGGGTTTTTGTAATGGTGATCAGAACGTTGTCTTTATTTGTTTTATAAAAAGTATAACGATACACAACTAAATTTTGATAATTTTATTTTATATCATGAATAACATATTTTAAGTGATATTAAAATGTAAAAAAAAAATCAAATTTAAAAAAATGCTGTCTCACGTTATTGTCAAAATTTAATTATTAAAGAATAATTTTTCTTATTGGAAATCTCAAACATGAATTAATAAAGAAAAAGGTACGATCAACCAACGGGCATGTTTAACAATTAAAAAGATAGCTAAATATTTGCCTCTAATATTCTTGAAACGATGCACGAATTTATTAAAGGATAAAATGAAATGCTTGTGACGTCTCGCAATTAGAATAGAAATTTTACTTCATTAATACCATTTTATACAAACTTTTATTATTGGAGCTTAATCGTAATTATTCCATTTGTACGTGTGGCATGATGTTTCACTGCGTGACCTCACTGGTACTTGGGCCTTTAGCATTCTTACAGGCTTTGGGCCCGTCCATCGTGTTTAACACTAATTAGTAATTAAGTGAGAGAGGTGATGCTTAACATATGTACTCCAAATTTATTATTAGGAAAATGATTTTTTGACGACTAAATTTTGACAATTTTTTCTTATAATCTTAGGTGTTATTTTTTAAGTGATTTTTTATTTATCTTTTTTTTCATTTTTAATATTTCAAAATCACTTGAAAAATAACATCTCACGTTATAGGATAAAGTTGTCAAAATTTAGTAGTTAAAATATTATTGTTCTTATTATTATTACATTCGTGTCAGAATCTGGAACCTTAACAGAGCAACGTATTTTTTTTCAAATGGAATACTGAAAAGTTGTAAACGTCACAAGATAAATTTGAAGCTGAGTATAGAAGGTGAATCAAAAAGCAAATAAGGTGACCCCTCCTTACACAATAAATTCCATGGATCGTCATGCCACTTATCACTCCAATTGCATGGTATAACATATTGATGACACTGACCTCGGAATCTTAGATCAGTGTGAATAATCTCGTACGGGAATGCTACACCATTTTCTCATTTTCATATTGTGTCTTCCACATCACTCTTTTCGTTTATTATTGACATGGAAACCTTATAGTTAACCCTTATTATCATTGCTATTCCTAGGAGCTGTAACAGGTAGCTGTCGTTGGTCTTCTGGAAAGTTATCCTTTGCAGGAGATGGTAACATTCTTCGCTGGCATTCTTTAGATTTTCCCCACACAACTAGATATAGCCCAAGAACCACAACTATTGCTCCAATAACACTGATATATATTGTAAGGAGTTAATATATTTTTGAAAAGAGAAAAATTAAGATGCATATATTTGTAGTACCTTCCAAGGTAGAGTTGCTCAGATAGAATGATGCAGGCCAAGGTGGTAATGATGATCATACGAAGAGGATTAAAAGCAGTCACAATAACTGGGCCCATGGATTTTATCACCATGCCTTGTATGTAATACTGAACTCCTGATGTAACTACTCCCTGTAAGAGTTGGCGTGGAAGAACCAACGTTGCAACGTAAGTTATAATCGAAGTATTTGACATCGATTCTAAGAATATGGTTACTCACCGCATAAGCTGGAGCAAAGAGTCGTGTATCCCAACCAATGGCCCATGCATGAGGGTGCTGGCGTTCTGCGATGGCTGCTACAACAGAGCTTTGAAGTGCACCTACGAAGCAAACCCAAGTCGCCAGGGACATCTCTGTCGGGTATTTTCTCAATGTTATTGTCTACATATATTTCACCCAACCATGCATCATTTTTCCATAGGATAACACACATGTAACTTTATTTTACGCTAATAAAATGAAACATGTTATGAACTTACTTGTAATATGTAAAACGCAGAAAAGCCTGCACAACCGATGAGGAGGAAACATGTCCCTAGGATCCAGTGGTTAGTGGTGGGGTTGTTCACATTCTGAGGTTGGGCAGCATGGGTTGTTGAAGATCTCATCACGCTAAGTACAGGGCCTTTGTAAAGGGCCATTAGCAAGGTACCTCCAAAAGTTACTATTGTTCCAATCAATTTGGCTTGACATGCCACTTCCTTCATCTTCATGTGCTCCAACCTATAAAATAAGCTACGTGTGTGATTCTCTGGTTTCCTTAGGTTTTCACAAACATAAAGAATGATGTTCTTCGTCATGCTGCTTTGTGAAACTTGTTTCATGAATCGGATCCCAAGAAAACAATATATATATATCGAGCATATTTTAAAGTCAACTCGGTTCCGAGGTCATTGATAGAAAATTAAAGAAAGAATTTAGTACACGTACAATCATAAATGTATATCGAATATTAACTATTTCTTTTGTTAATTTACTTGATTCACTGTGGGTTTCCCAGATTCCTTTATAAATAAGGTGGCTAAAACTTGTAGTGTTGTCTCTCTCACTATAATTCCATACCTTTAATATACTTCATTAATGTTTATCCCTTTTTTAATCATATCCTCCTCCTGACTACACAATAAGTATAAAAACAAAAACATTTTAATGCAATAAATAGTTTTAATTTTTCATTGATAGAATAATTTTTAAGTAATAAAAATATTATCAAATCTTTAGAAAACTTGCAAATCTTATTTTTTATTAAAAAAAATGTCATGATATTGAGGTATTTGTTTATAATAATTCATAAAAAATGATTTTTTAAAAATTTTTGTGAATTTATAAAATTCATGAAATATTTACAAAAAGAATTTCACAAAAATATGAAAAATTACAGTAATATCTTGTTATATTTTATATAGATAATTTCGTTTCACGATTAAATTTGTCATAGCAAGAATCTACTCCTTTTATAAATACGTATTGTTTGGCATCCATGAATATTTCTTAAAAAAAAGTAAAAAATAAAAAAAACTTTGAAAGATGTATATATGCAAAATAATTTGCTTTAAAATGTTTTTTTATCAGCAAATTTGCTTTAAAATGTAAATCTCGACATGTTCGATTAGGTTTTTACCTTATGTTTCATCAATAAATGCTTAACAAACACAACTATTTACTTAATCCAAAATATCCATTAAAATATTTAAATTTAATTCATAACAGGTTATAATCGGGAAAAGTTTTTCTTTGCTTCCTTGATCAAAAGACTGGAATTCATAGTCTCTCTCCAAAGTTTTTCTTTTTTATCTTTTAAAAAAAAAAGTTAATAAGAAAGGACATCACTTCATACCAAGGTTACGTCATATAAAGTTTAAAAAACTTTTAGAATTCCACTATAAATCTCAATTAACTTAGAATTGAAAATTATATTTCAGAAGACACTAATTAAAATAAAAGAAATACACAAGTAAACAAATTTAATGTTCTAACATTAATTATTTTCATAACTTAAAAAAAAAAATCGATCTCTTTTCTTTTCTTTTCTAAATCATATATATTCTCACGAATTCTTCGTACTAAAAATTTATCACCTATGCAACTTGAAACAAAACTTTTCTAGTGTCGTGTTTAGATTCTTTGGAGCCATTTTAAGAACAGAAGGGAAATAAAATTCTAAAAGGTAAAACTAATAAAAAATGATTCCTTTTGTTTTGAATCTTTCGTTTTAAAAGTTCTCTTGAATAAATGCATTATCTGTTTATTTTTCCTTCCATGTCTGTTTCTCCTCTTGAAGAGTTTGTGTAAAGCAATGAGGGGTGAACCTTTCGTGTTTATGGTGATTCTCTCTACCCACGTACCTTAGAATAACAGCCATGACGAAAGTAACAGAGGGTGCTGAGTTCATGACAGCAGAAAGAAAAGAAGCTGACGTAAATTTCATGCCCAAGAGAGCGAAACACTGATCCAGTATTATCCTGCAAGTAACACCATCTCTTCTCAATAACAAACTCAAACTTCAATTTCATTTTCATATATATTTGTAAGTGTAAAAGATAATGGTTACTCGAAGAAAGCCAGTGCCATAATCTCTGAAAATATACGAACAGTCATCTTGGGCCGAACTTTCCTGCAAAAAGATACTAATTTAGATGAGAAATTATGGAGAAAAAAACTGAGTTAAAAAGTATATTAAAGCATGAGTGTAGTAGGAAGATATATACCTTTCAAGAAGAAAGGCGAAGGGAGCGAGAGTTATGGAGGCTATGGCGTTACGGTAGACAATGAAGACGTAATGGCTCATTCCCTTCTTTATAGCATCCATGGCGAATATGAACATGCCAGCAGAACCAAATTGAACTGCCACTAACATCAGATACGGTCTTGAATTTCTCAACCACGTACCCATCTTTCTCTTCTTGATAACTCTCTCTTCAACACAATCTGTGTATCACAAAGTGAAGCTGCTTATGCTTGCTTTTTGTTTATCTGCGAAACCAATGCACTCCATCTTAATATTTATACCCAACACCTCAACTTAATTTACTAATGTCTCCATAATCCTAAAAGTTGCTATATATTCTCCATAAATATTCGTTTTGTTTTTTCTTTTAAGGAAATTTTCATTCAAAGGAAAATCTTAGTTAAGCACAGGGTAATATATATTTATTTATGATAAAAAATAGTTTTTTAATTATATTTGAAATGGAAGATGCTAAGAAAAATACAGTAAAACTTCCATTCAAGAACACATTTTACTGTCAAATATGGATGAAATAATAATTTTAAGTTTTAAAAAATCGAGATGTTGAAATGTGATCGAAAAAATAGCGTTAAGAATCCAGGTATCAATCTAAGTCTCACGTTGGATAGAAATATGAAAAAGTGAAGCATTAAAAATAAAGATCCATAAATTCATTATTTTAAAGTTTTTAGTTAAAAATGATGTCAATGACTTATTAGACTCAAATCTCATTAATATTGCCTCTCTCCGATGAAACTCTTTTTACATATCTAACAAATAGAAATAAGATAGAAGGTAGAAAATATGATAAATTATTATTTGATTAGAAAAACACTTTATATGATCCCCTGAGAGTAAAAGAAAAAAGCGAGATGAAAGAGTTATGCGGACTAATGATGTATGTTGGCGTATAAGGTCCGCGATTAGGTTCGAATTGGTAGAATTCCACGATCAAAATATCTCTGTCTTTCTTTTATTATAAGTAAATTACTTTTTCAAGAACAGAGTATATAACTCATATTCAAAACATTTAGGAGGCTAAATCAGAGGAATGAAGACAAAGCAAACTAAAGGTTAAATGCCTAATTAATAAGAATAGAACAAAGAATAGTTTTTCAAGAAGAGTATCTAACTCATTCAAAACATTTAGGAGGCTAAATTAGAGGAATGAAGACGAAGCAAACTAAAGGTTAAATGCCTAATTAATAAGAATAGAACAAAGAATATTTTCTTCTGGATTGGCCTCTACTATCTACAAGTTGTTGTTCATATTTTCTATCCCCATATTTCATGATGAACATTCCAACCTTTAACTAGACATTCATAATCTCAATTTAAGCATTCTTTTTATCAATAAATTTCTTAGTTTAAGCAGAGAGAAGCAAGTTCCTTTCATCGAAGAATTTGGATCTTGCAAAAGCATGAGCATATGATTTTCTTAGAAAAATATATTAAAAAGGTTTCAGGGAAATTTGATACAGAAAATTTTAAGTTTCTTAGCACTCTACTTATCTTACAAGTGAGAAAGGGAAAGAAAAAAATGTGGAAAATTCTATATTTATTTGCAATTGGTAGTTTCACGTATGTCATGTTTTTATCGGTAAAAAAAATATATTAATAGTAAAAGAGTTGGGGTTGCTCTAAACCTTTTACGGATACAAAAAGTTTGTTCAAAAAATGTCAAGATCTAGCATTACATATCAAACAATGTTAAAAAAAAAAATGTTATGTTGTGTACAAGTTATGATGTTACTCATCTTAAATGTTAGAAATCTATAAATTGGATATCCAAACATTGTCTTTGGACGAGGAATTTCAAAAATTATAAGAAATTGAAATATATAGTATTTAAATTATTTACAACTAAATTTTCTTCATTTTTTAAATAGTTTGTTTGGACAGAGTAATTGAAATATTTTATATTTCAATTTTCTTGTTTGGATAAAACAACTTAATTTTATATTAAAGCAAACTCAATTCTATCATTCGACCCGAGTTGACTTGTCTCGACCTTCAGACCATGTGGGCTTGGATCGACTTTTGACCCAGGTTCACTCGGCTCGACCTTTGGCCCAGACCGACTCGACTCGATCTTCGGCCTGACCCAACTAGACCTTCGACCCGACTCAGGCCAACCCAGGGTTGACCTTCGTTTGGTCCAGCCCGACTCGGCCCAGGTCAGGCCGGCTCGACCTTTGGTCTGGTCAACTTGGCTTGACCTTCGACCCCGAATCGACTCATTTCGACCTTTTGCTCAGCTTAACTCGATTCTTTGGATCTATAGACTTTTTTAGTCCTAACTAATGGACAATTCCACAACTTAAGAGAATTTCAATTTCCTTCTTTTTTTTAGTGAATTTCAAATTCTACTATTTTAGTTATCAAATTAAAATTCTTCAATTTCAATTTTCTTTTAATTTTCTCGTCCAAACATGTCATTCTCCTTAAAAGAATTTCAAATTATATCGAAACACAATACAAAAGTATTTAGGTTGTTTTCTTGATAATCTTATAAAAGAGTATTACAAAGCTATATAAATTGAATACTTACACATCTTAAAAGGTAGTCTATGCTTGGTAAGCAATAAACCTATGTTAAATGATTACACAAATACAAAAATATTTATGTGAATTTTAGGAAATCTTCTAGTTATAACAATCCAAACTAAAAAAGCATGTTGCTTTATCTTAATGAAATAGACCAGGTTCACACATTAAAAATAAAGTTTTAGTAATTGTTGATTTTTTTGTTTTGTTTTATGGATCATATAATAATATAAGAAATAATTGATCTGAGAAATAGTATCATAATATTGATCAACAACAATAAGATGTAAATTCAATTCATATAAAGGATCGATTCTACCTCTAACATAAGTTTGAATTTTTTTTGTACGGGATACTCAATTTTTTTTATTTAATATGTTAGACTTACATTTAAATTTTCTACACTTAAAATACAATATTATTACATATAATCTAAGCATAGCATATCATAACATGCCACCAGATAACATGTTGAGACTACACCACATCTTTTTTCTTAATTAAAAAATTAGCAAGTGAGTGTATTAATTAAATTCTATGAAAGGAACAGATCCTAGCTGAAATAGTTTCACATCTTAATTTGTTCTTAAATTTTACATAATTCTCACTTTGCAATTAATTTCCTTTTATTAATTGATTAGAATTATTTATGTATAATGCAATTATTATATTAAGTATTACCTGTTCTTTAAGTTTCTCATTGGTTAGTAGTTGGTTTATTCTTTTTAAAACTTACATATTTATCATTATTGGGTTAATCATAACGAAGTTTTAGGGTTCCGAACTGCAAATAGACCCACCCCAATTTCTTTCATTTATTTTATAAAAATAGTATAAAGAAGGAGAGAATCTTTTTCCTTAATTATTAATATAGTGTGGGACTTACTTAATGTTATAAGTTTGGTTGGCTCAAATAGAATATTCCGATGTACTAAGAATTTCATATAGTATTTAGTTTCCAATTCATTTTCTTCTCATTCTATTTTCGCTCCTAGTACAATCATCGTGGCCCAAACAAACGCAAAACAAAATTGGGCTCCGCTGCTTAGCCCAATTGTCACACTGTAAACATTTATTAATTGTAGTCACAAATATTGAACGTCTCCATGGGTTGAAAAAAAAATTCAATTCGTTATTGTCATTTACACCTATTTAATTAGCTAATTTAACCCCATTATTCCTTAAAAAAATCACCTGCTATCATATAAATTAATTTTTAATTTATTATTTTCACACATACAAAAGTTTTAACTTTTGTCAAAAAACAATAAAAAATATCACGGCTTGTCAATGTTGTTACTGTTATTATATATTTATTAATGTATTTTGATCCCAATCATTTTATATGCAGAAGTATATAAAATATTTTTTATTGCTATAAAATAAATGCAAATATAGATCATTAATTCACATTTTAGTGATTAATGAAAGGCGATTTTTTAAGTGGTTTTGGGACAATTGGAAGTGATTAAGTTACTGATTGTGACAAATTAGAGATCTTGTAGTGGGGAGCAAAAAAACCACCAAAAGAAAGTAAAAGAAGCATAGAAATGGACTGAACTATATTTTATTGCTTTGTTGACGAAAATAGCAAAGGAATTGAAATGGTGGACCAGGAAAGAAAATAGAGAATCAAAGTAAAATTATGAAATCACAAATCTCAAAGAAAGTAATATTATATCTCTGTTTGATTAAGAAGAAACAATACCGGTTTCTTTAAATAAAATTCTAGATTTTGTTAGGTGAGATTTATATATTTACTTATATATTTATATATTGAAAACTCATTTGGTATATGACTTTCAACATATTTCCTTCGAATCGAGACATATACATATTAAATTTGAGAATAGACATTAACGAATAGTCTAATAAGGATCCAATAATAAATAAAATAATAAGTTTAACAAATAACAAATTTTTTAATAACGAGTGACACAATAAATCCAAAAAATAATTAATTTCTTTATGATAGGCTTTGACCAATAACTATAATATATGATAAAGAGTGAACTTTAAGTTTAACTTAACCCAATAAAACTGGATTGTAAAGTGAGATGTACATTTGTTTATATACAATAATCTGATCTTAGTTAATGTAGGACTTACAACAAATTTAAAACAAAATAAAATTTTAATAAAAGAGGATATTCATTGATAATGAATTATTTTTTTTAAATTATTAATCAACAAAGTTAACAAATACTTCATAATAAATTTATAAAAAATAAAGAACCGATAGCTCTAAGTAAAAGTTATATTTAGCTGATTGCCCTTTTGAAATGTATTAACCACTTTGGAGATTTTTTATTTTTTCAGGAAAGGTATGACTTTAACGATTCTAAGACCGGACATTACTTTTACAAACTATATTAAATAAAATTTTACTAAATGTTTGAACAGTAAATACTTTTTTTTTTCATCAGCAAATTGTAAATACATAACTTATTATTTATATAATGTAGTAAATACATAACTTGTTATTTATATATATTGGATAACACTCTAAACTATTCTATTTAAATTTATGAATGTAATTCTCTTTTTACTTTATTAGAAGTTAGTGTCACACAATCAATTAATTAGTTCAGTCAAAAGGAAGACACTAATTAGTTTATGGATTGAATTCGTATGCATGTAATTTTTTACACAAAATTGATAGTTAAATATCTGTTTTTATTTCTTCTCGTACTATTTTTTTTTTCAATTCCAAAATGAGTTTTGATAGGAAAGAAAATTGAATGGAGTAATTAAGAGGGAATTTGAAATGGAGATACATAACAATTTTCATACATAACATGTTAGTATTTTGAAAGGCAAAAAGGTATCGTTTATAATATTATCTATCGTATAAAAACATTCTACAAAAGGACAAAATTAATCTAAAGATGTGAACTTCTTCTGTCACTTATTAACTAAGAAAAAAAATCCCACTTTATATGCCAACCTTTGGTGAAAAGGAAATTCAAAAGCAAAATCATTTAAAATAAAAAAAGTGATTTATTTATATTTGAAATATCTGGATTTTTTTCCCAGCTACTATTCTCGTTTTGTTTTGTGTGTGAATTATTGATTTCTGTTTCTCATATCAGTGGTCTTTTACAACTTTAATTATGAAAGTGAAATCGTGAAAAAGTTTAGTAGCATTACGGATAAAAAATAAAAATGATAATATATATATATATATATATATATATATATATATATATATATATATA
>Ga0209589_1001827_pt1 | contig 35860 bp, 27 predicted proteins | sample CowpeawhiteBW_FD_187525 | JGI IMG/M metagenome (GOLD analysis project Ga0209589, IMG submission 187525) | Root nodule microbial communities of legume samples collected from California USA - Cow pea white BW (SPAdes) (version 2) | ecosystem: Host-associated > Plants > Roots > Nodule | place: USA...
ATGATGATCTATGCCTCCTGCGTTGCATGTTTGGGCTGTTTAAGTACTTGTTCTTTTATACCATGATGAGTTCTAAACTTCACTAGCTTACCCTTGTATTGTTTTATGTATGTTCTGTTATACAAATCCACACAAATCTACACAAATCCATCTTTACACTCTCTCCCAAATCCATCTTTTCATGTGAACATAGTCTTAAGCTTTTAATCAATAATGTTAAATTAAGTACCTTTTAATAACTTCTTTTTTTATTTAAGAGCTTAATAATTCAAATATGGTGTGATTTAACTCAGTTATATAGGATAACTAATGTTGATTGTAAGAAAGCTTTGGTTAATCTCTTTTCAGCTTTTAATCAATAATGTTAAATTAAGTACCTTTTAATAAGTTAAAAAATTATAATATAACTTTTTTTTTATTTAAGACCTTAATAATTTAAATATGGTGTGATTTAACTCAACCTGCCTTATAGGCTAACTAATATTGATTGTAAGAAAGCTTTGGTTACGTTTTGATGTAGGAATACATTTTAATTATTTCCTTTTTTTTCTTTGTTTAAAATAGAAATTTATCTTTCCCATCTTTTCCTTTAATCCAGAGATATTAATAACCTTGAGGAGCAATAAAGAACCGTCCAGATAGCTCACTAAAGCCAGAGCAACAGCATGAGTGTTTTTGGAAATTCATCATGACAATGTCAATACATATAATGGATAATAAATAATGGTATATGATCAACGTTACACTCTACGTCTGGAAATTTATTGATAAACGTTATTTAATTAAAGGAAAATTAAGTTGTTTTGAGAATAGTTTAAAAAAAGTAATTTCTTGTTTTTTATTTTTTAGTTTAACAAAGTTAAGTTATCAGTTAAAATTTGGTTAAATTACCTTTTTGGTCCCTCTATTGGTCATGAAATTTCAGTTTGGTCTTCAAGTTTTTCGTTGTTTTAATTTGGTCCTCATTTTCTTAAAGATGACTCAATTGGTCCTCACCGTTAACTTTGACCAGACGGTGTTAAAGTCAATGTCACGTGTCAATTTCTAGTTTTTTTTATTTTTTTAATATTTTTTTGATTTTTTTTTGATTTTTTTAATTTTTTTTTAAGTTTTTTTCTTTTTAACATGTGTCACTTCACAGTTGTGCCACGTGTCAAAGTGACTCAATTTGATTCTTATATTTGTTTTTAGTTTCAATTTAGTCCCAATTTTTGTAAAAATGAAGCAATATTGTTCTTCCTCAAATTGACACTAAATTTACTTTTTTATAAATTTTATGGTGATATTCTTACTAAAATTAACGTTTTTTATTAAATATTTTAAATTAACTAAATTATACAATAAACATTAGACTTTGATTTTGTTTTGAAGTTGAAATTTAGTTCCTAAACTTAATTATGTCTGACAAGTTATTTGATTTTTAATCTTTACTAAGTTTGTATAATATGATACGCTTGATGCCTTTATATATGATGACAAAGTTGTTAATTTTTGAAATTAAGTTTGGGGTTTAACTTTGTTTAATAATAAAACTAAAAAAAACTTATTTAAAAATATTTCTACAAATATTTAATAAAAATGTCAATTTTATTAAGAATATCATCATAAGTTGTATACAAAGATTAAATTGAGTCTCAATCTAAGGAGGGACAATATTGCTTCATTTTTTAAAAAATTGGGACTAAATTGAAACTAAAAACAAATATAGGGACCAAATTGAGTCACTTTGACACGTGGCACAACGATGAAGTGACACGTGTCAAAAATAAAAAATAAAAAAAATTTAAAAAAAATTTAAAAAAAATCAAAAAACAAATAAAAAAAATTTAAAAAATTTAAAAAAACCAGAAATTAACATGTGACATTGACTTTAACACCATTTGGTCAAAGTCAACGGTGAGAACCAAATTAAGTCATTTTTAAAAAAAATGAGGACCAAATTGAGACAAGGAAAAAATATGAGGATCAAATTGAAATTTCATGACAAATAGAGGGACTAAAAGGGTAATTTAACCTTAAAATTTATAAATTTAAATTTTAAAAAAGATCGTTCAAAATTATTTTTAAAGTGAATTAACCCATCTCCTCTAATTATGTGGTTGCCAACTTTATCATGCCTCTCTCCTTATAATTCCCTTTTCAGTCTTTTGAGTCTTCTCGTTGCTGAAGTTCTGCCTGGACACTTAAGGCAAACTCTAATTTACGGAAGTCACTATTATATTTGGAGAAAAATGATTAAACATTTTTGAGAATTATAATTTAACCAAAATACAATGATAATTATAAAAGTTATACTTTCTGCCAATGAATCACCTATCTTTTAAGAAGATTTTAATTATATACTAATTACCTAAACAATCATTTCAAAACTAAATTTTGATTGGTTGCATGTCTATAAAGGTATTAAAAAATATTAAAAAATAATAAAAAATAATTTGTCTATAATTAATTATTTTATGATATACAGACAAAGGATACAGTAAGTAGAAATTAATAAAGTTAGATAATAAAGCTAATGACTCTAGACTGTGGTCCATTTGCTTCAGGAAGTGGAAATCAAGTATATAATCAGTTACAGAAGAAGTTTAGATTCCTAAAATTCAAGAGCAATGGAAAACAAGCCAGGATGGAGGGCAATTTCTTACATCTTAGGTCTCTGTCTAAACAAAAAATGCTCATGCATACCATTAAAATGTGCATTTGCTATGATCAAATTGAGCTAACTAAGCTTTTGTATGGTGTGGTTTTGCAGGAAATCAAATAGTTGAGAGGATTGCAACATTAGGAATGATGGGAAATTTCATGGTGTTTTTGTTGCAATTCTTCAACTTGGGTCAGGTTGCTGCAGCAAATCTTCTTGGCGCATGGACAGGAGTTAGCAATTTAATACCAATTATTGGTGCCTGTGTTGCTGATGCTTATCTAGGGAAATTCAAAACCATTGCTATTTCATCATTTGGAACACTATTGGTATATGCTCTCCTCCATTTGTAAAACACCTACCCATAAATTTGATTCTAAAGTTTCAATTTATCAGTTTAAAGGTTTTTTTTTTACTCTAAGGAATATTTTTCTCCAATGTTTGTTTGGAGTTAATGGCATGACGGTTACCATTTTCCTAAAAACATATATGCTTTGTTGGTAATCGCAATGTAAATTGGATGTATAGGTATAAACTTGTTGGTCCAAATATAAATTAAAGTAGAGCAAACTGATATAGATGATAGGGGTAAACTTCATTTCCCTATAGTTGTTCAGATAAAATGAATTTGAAATCATTCAAGGTTCTTCAAAATTAATTTTAATCTTTATATTTTATAAACAGTGATGTTAGTCGTCTTATTTTTTAATTGTAGTAAATTTTGTCTCTAATTATAGACAAATTTCAAACATAGACTAATCCTAGTTCTAGTAACATGTTAACTGACATAAAGCACAATTTTATTGTTGTTAATATCTTTTTTGTTATCTTTTATAATTCTATGTCGGTGATTGATAGGGAATGGTGGTACTAACATTAACAGCGTGGGTGCCACAACTTCATCCTCCAAGTTGCACTTCAACTGAGCACTGTGTTCCTCCGACGAGTTCACAACTTGGGTTCTTGATTTTAGGCCTTGCTTGGTTGGCTCTGGGCACAGGAGGGATTGGACCATGCACTATTCCCTTTGCCATTGATCAGTTTGACACAACTTCCTCCGAGGGAAAGAAAGGAGTGAACAGATTCTTTAATTGGTACTACATTTCACAGACAATTGTCACGTTGATCAGTCTCACTGCAATAGTTTACCTCGAGAACAAAAGCTGGGTCTTGGCTTTTGGAATACTCAGTCTTCTAATGTCATTTTCAATTATCATATTTTTTGTTGGAGCTAGCGTTTATGTTTATATACCACCAGAGGGGACCATATTTTCTGGTATTGCTCAGGTGTTTGTTGCAGCTTACAAGAAACATCACCTAAAAATTCCAGTAATAGAAGATGAGGGTCTTTACTATGATCCCCCGGTGGATGCAAAAACACTACTAAAAATGCCCTTAACGAAACAACTCAGGTAATGTGTTACTCCTCTGGTAATTAGAATAATGTTTCTTGGTACTGAAGAAGCTGTTTGATTTTTGAACAGGTGTTTAAACAAAGCTGCCCTGATAGGAGACAATGAAGTTAACGCAAGAGGTAGTGTCAAGAATCCATGGAGACTTTGCAGCATTCAGCAAGTGGAAGAAGTAAAATGTTTGATAAAAATGCTTCCAATTTGGGCTTCTGGTATTCTTTGCTTGATTCCTATAGTACAACAAGGCACCTTCCCAGTATCGCAGGCATTGAAAATGGACCGTCACCTTGGAGCACACTTCAAACTTCCTGCAGCAACGTATAACGCGGTATCCTTAATCACAATTGGCATATTCCTCCCATGCTTTGACATCTTTATCCAACCAGCATTAGCAAAAGTGACAAAAAACGAGGAGGGTCTCACGAGCCTTCAGAAGATAGTGATCGGTGGTATATGCTCGGTTCTCACAATGCTGTGTGCTGGCTTGGTGGAGTGGCGAAGAAGGGGTGTGGCAATCTCACATGGTGCACCTGATGGGGTGGCCCCCATGAATGCAATGTGGTTAGCACCACAATTTGTGTTCTTGGGATTGTGTGAGATATTTACCCTTATTGGACACTTTCAGTTCTACAGCACTGAATCACCAGAGAAAATGAAAAGCATAGGAAATTCGTTGCAGTATCTTGTGATGGCATTTTCAATTTACGTTGGCACGTTGATGGTGAATGTGGTGAACCAAGTAACTCGAAAGCGTGGTGGAATCGGTTGGCTCAACAATGACATCAACGCTGGCAGATTGGACTACTATTACTTCCTCGTAGCAGGATTTGCTGCAATGAATCTTGTCTACATCTTGCTCTGTGTTAAACGCTACCATTACAAGGTGGTCATTGTCAAAGCAGAAGTTAAAGACAGACCTTGATTGAGCGCTTTAGGTGTGTTGTAATGTAAACGGTTCTGGTCTAAAGTTCAAATGACTCTAAGGTTTGAGATATTTAGATTATGAGAAAGGTGGTGGGAGAATGAAAGTTCAAAAATAACATTTTACATCGGTTGTTTATGGTTGGGGTTAGATCCGATGTAGACGTTGTTTATAATAAATTAAACACTTTTTACCCCGGTTGTTCAATAAAAGATGCAATGTGTATCGGGATAATGAAAAAAATACATATACTACAAGAATACATCATACTCAAATCCTCATTTCTTCATGTCCTTCATGTTTCCTGTCATTATTAAAGTCGCTTGCTTTGGACCACCCAAGCGTCAACACTCTGCAAGAAGAACTCAAAGGAATCATACACTTAAACTCCAAGACAACCTTTTGGGCATGTTCAATAGTATCTTTTTTCACCAACGCATCCATGAGAACATTCAACGCTACATATCATTCTGAACACAAAAAGCTCCCCCGTTCTACAAAAAACGCATGTAGGATCTAAATTTTTTTATTTTAAATTTAATATAATTTACAAAATATATTTTAAAATATGGAAAACCCACAAACTTGGTCCTACAACCCGCGTCGCCGAAGGGTTCCAGAAATCGCAATTCAAAGTGGAGGTAGACGGCGACGGCAACAAGCTTGGAAGACTTCCCTACACCAGTGCCAAGGCACGTTGGTAGGCACTCAACATGGTTGTAGGTTGAGGTCATCAAGCCCGTTGTGGCACTGTGTGAGGTGTCACGAGCAGAGGTACTAAAGTATAATGCAAATTCTAAAACAATCTAGAACAATCTAGAAAAATTTAAGATAGAGTTATTGAAATATAATGAAACTTATAGACTATTGGAGAAAAGCTTAGGATAGAAAGAAAAGTCAAGAACATTCTACTATGTAGAAAACTCTAGAAGTATTTGCACAAGTTCTAGCTAGGAGTTTCTAGAATAATCTATGATTCTATAAATACCTATGTATCCTACCATTTGTAACATCAAGAACAACTAACACAACATCCAATACAACTACTCCAACCAGTACTTTCACACTCTACTATGTACATATTTTCTCTATCCCTTCAACTATCCCTTTAACAACCTTAAAATATTAACAGTGGTATCAGAGCTACGTTCGATCATTTATTGGACGTAGAAAAATTATTCTATTACTTCCAAAACCTTCCTTCTATACTTCCAAAAGAAGAGAGTTTTTTCTCTTAATCCATGGCTTCTAACAATGTTCACTTTTCTTCAGTCCCTCTACCAGTTTTTACTGGTGAAAATTTTGACTTTTGGAAACTCAAACTAAAGACATATTTTATCCCATAAAAATTTGTGGGATATTGTTCAATCTGGTTATACAAAACCAGATACTATTGAGACTCTATCTGAGGAGAAACAGAAAAAGCTAGAAGATTCTGAACAAAAGGATGCCCAAGCATTGTTTGTTCTTCAACAAGCTGTGGGAGAAACTATTGCCAGGAGGATCATGGACGCAGAAACTGCAAAAAGGGCATGAGATATTTTGGAAGAAGAATTTGAAGGCAATGAACAGGTACGCTCCGTTAAACTACACTATTTAAGAAGAGAACTTGAGACCATCAGAATGAAGGAATCTGAGACCATTGAAGAATACTATGGAAGAATAAAAGAAATAGTGAATAAAATGAAGTTATATGGAAAAGAAATTAAGGAAAAAAGAGTGGTAGAAAAAATTCTTATCACTCTCACAGAGAAATATGATTCCATAGTAGCTTCCATAGAAACTTCCTCGGATCCATCTTCTCTATCATAAGTAAATTAATTGGTCTCCTCGGAGCGCATGAAGCAAGATTAAATAATCGTGCTGATACAAATTCAGTCGAAAATGCCTTCCAATCAAAGCTCAAATTACAACCCAAAAGGAGAGAAGAAAGAGAAAAAAAAATATTGAAGAATATTTTAGAAGCAAAGATTTTAGAAATTTCTCTGGAAGCGAGAAAGATAAATATCCTCCATGTGGCATTTGCAATAAGTCAAGTCATGCAGAAAAAGATTGTTGGCATGTGGGAAGCCAATATGTCATTATTGCAAGAAGCCAGGTCACATGGAGAAGTATTGCCGTAATAAAAATAAGCATCAAACAAACTTTGTTGAAGAACATAATCAGAAGCAACGTTTATTCTATGCTAATCAAGAATCTCATAGTGGAGAAGGAAATTGGTACTTGGACAGTGGATGTAGCAATCACATGGCCAAAGATCAAAGCATCTTCAAAGACATTGATAAATTTGTCAATGTCAAAGCTCGACTTGGAAATGGCATCACAGTGGAGTCTCAAGGCAAAGGAACTGTCATGGTGGAGACAAAGAAAGGTACAAAATTCATCAAGGACGTTTTACTAGTTCCCAATCTTAAAGAATCTTTTAAGTATTGGCCAAATGATGGAGAATGGGTATTTTCTTCACTTTGAGAAAGATACATGCAAAATTTATGACAGTAGAAGGTTAGAAATTGGTGAAGTAAAAATGGAGAAGAGAAATAGAAGCTTTCCAATAAGCTTCAAACCTGAAACTAATGTTGCCATGAAGGCGGAAGTTGATGACTCATGCATTTGGCATAGGAGATTTGGCCACTTCAACACACATGCCTTAAAGCTCTATATTAGAAAAACATGATGAGGGATCTTCCTTACTTGAAGGAGAATAATGAATCATGCGAAGGATGTATCCTTGGCAAGCAACATCGATTACCATTCTCAACAGACAAAGCATGGAGAGCAAAAGACTTACTAGAATTGATCCACACCGATGTTTGTGGACCGATTAGGACGCCTTCACATCACAACAACAGGTACTTCATCCTCTTCATTGATGACTTCTCTAGAATGACATGGGTCTATTTCTTAAAGGCAAAGTCAAAAGTCTTCGAAATACTCAAGAAATTCAAGGCTTTTGTCGAGAAACAAAGTGGAAAATAGATATAAGTACTTAGAAGTGATCATGGAAAGGAGTACACATCTCGTGAGTTTGACAAATTCTACGAAGATGAGGGCATAGAACGACAACTTACAATCGCATATACTCTACAACAAAATGGTGTTTCGGATAGAAAGAATCGCACAGTCATAGAGATGGCGAGATCAATGTTGAAGGAGAAAGGACTACCAAATACATTCTGGGCAGAAGCAGTCTACACTGCTTTCTACCTACTCAATAGATGTCCTACTAAAATAGTTCAAGACAAAACTCCAATCGAAGCCTGGAGCGGTAAGAAACCATCAGCTAAACATCTAAGAGTATTTGGATCTGTTTGCTATATTCATGTTCCAGACCAAAAGAGACACAAACTAGAAGACAAGACCGTACGAGGCATCTTCTTGGGATATAGTACACAATCCAAAGGCTATAGAGTCTATAATCTTCAAACAAAGAAGCTAACTATCAGCAAAGACATTAAAGTAGATGAAGTGCTAATTGGAACTGGAAGAAGAACAAATTGAAAGGAAGAAAATATACATGCCCAATAATCAACCAACTACAAGCCAAGAAGATAACGATCAAGGTACCATTATAACTCCAGAATCTCCTGCAAGTCCACATCAATTCAAGATCAAGAAGAATCATCGCCTGAATCCACTTCGAGACGAATTAGATCTCTAACAGACCTCTATTGCAACTTGGCTATACTAGAGCCTAGAACCTTTCAAGAGGCCGCAAAACAAGAAGAATGGGTCAAGGCAATGAAAGAAGAGATAAAGACAATAGAGAAAAACAACACTTAGGAGGTAGCAGATTGTCCAAAAGATAAAGATATCATCGGAGTTAAGTGGGTCTTCAAGACAAAGTTAAACCCCGATGGTACCATACACAAACACAAGGCAAGGTTGGTAGCTAAGGGTTATTCACAACAACTTGGAGTAGACTACAATAAGACATTTGCTCCAGTTGCTCGACTAGACACAATAAGAACTCTAATAGCCCTTGCAACACAAAAAGGATGGAGCATATACCAATTAGATGTCAAGTCTGCATTCCTCAATGGTGTTCTTGAAGAAGAGATCTATATAGAGCAACCACCAGGATTTGTGGTTAAAGGCCAAGAAGCCAAAGTGTTGAGATTGAAGAAAGCTTTATATGGTCTGAAACAATATTTCACCAATCAAGGATTCAGGAGGAGCAAGAGTGAGCCTACACTATACATCAAGACCCAAGGTCAGCATACTCTTTTACTCTCTCTATATGTAGATGATCTTATTTATACTTGAACCAATACAAAGATGTTGATGGAGTTTAAAGAAGATATGATGAAGACCTTTGAGATGAATGATCTTGGCTTTATGAGTTATTTCCTCAGCATAGAGGTAAGTCAAAGAAATGATGGAATATTCATCTCACAAAAGAAATATATAGAAGATTTGCTGAAGAAATTTAAGATGTACGGGTGCAAACCTGTAAGCACACCACTAGTGACGAATGAAAAACTACAAAAGGTGGATGAAGCACCAGAAACCGATGCATCTCGAAACATGAGTCTAGTTGGAAGCCTACTTTATTTGACGACTACACGACCAAATATCATGTTCGCTACAAGTCTTTTATCAAGATTCATGCAAAAACCAAGCCAAATACATCTTGGCGTAGGCAAAAGAATTTTAAGATATCTACAAGGGACTAAAGAGTATGGTATATGGTACAAATCCATAGGCAATCCAACATTGATTGGTTATACTGATAGTGATTGGGCAGGGTCAGTGGACGACATGAAGAGCACCTCAGGCTATGCTTTCTCACTTGGATTAGGAATATTCTCTTGTGCGTCAAAGAAGCAAGCCACAATTGCATAATGAACCGCTGAAGCAGAATATGTGCCATCCGTTGAAGCAACAAGTTAGGCTATATGGCTTTGAAGAATACTCAAAGATATAGGAGAAAACAAAGTGGCCATACTAAATTAATTGTGACAATAAATCAACTATTGCAACGACAAAGAACCCAATGCATCATAGCCGAACAAAACATATAGCAATTAAATACCACTTCATCAGAGAAGCGGAGACAAATATGAAGATTCGACTTGAGTACTGCCCGACAGAAGATCAAATTGCATATATTTTCACAAAGGCCTTACCAAGATCAAAATTTGAACTACTACGCGCTATGCTTGGACTCACCGAATTTGCATCAAGGAGGAGTATTAAAGTATAATGCAAATTCTATAACAATCTAGAAAACTCTAAGATAGAGTTATTGAAATGTAATGAAACTTATAGACTATTGGAGAAAAGCTTAGGATAGGAAGAAAAGTCAAGAACATTCTACTATGTAGAAAACTCTAGAAGTATTTGCACAAGTTCTAGCTAGGAGTTTCTAGAATAATCTATGGGTCTATAAATATTTTTATTTATATTTGTTTTTTATAGGAGTAATTGATGGATACAGGTTTGAGTCTTAAACATGGTCTTGAATTTGATAACTTAGAAGATGCATGGAAGTTTTGGGTTAATTATGGTGGTAGTAAAGTTTTTGGAGTTAGAAAACACTACCCTAGCAAGAATAAAAAAGATGGGTGTATTACTTCTTACATATATGTTTGTTGCAAGGAAGGTATGCGAAAACCAGATAAAAGAAACTTTAAGACTAATAATCCTCGACCTGAGACAAGAACAAGATGTGCTGTAAGAATGAAAGTTAAAAGAGTTGTTGAAAGATATAGAGAAGTTGATTTTATTGATGATCATAACCACCCACTTCATCCACCAGAAATAGTTCATCTATTACCTTGTCAACGAAAAATAACAGATTGTCAAGCATATGATCTTGAAATGGCAGAACAGGTAGGGATTCAACAAAAGGCTTCATTTGATTTAATGAGTAAATATGTAGGAGGTAGAGAGAATTTGGGCTATACAAGAGAAGATGCAAAGAACTATCTGAACTCATAGAGGCGGAGAGATATGACATATGGTGAAGCTGGAATATTGTTACAATATTTCCAACAACAACTAACAGATAATCCTTCATTTTTCCATGCCTACCAAATGGATTTGGAAGAACAAATAACAAACATATTTTGGGCTGATGCAAGAATGTTATTTGATTATCATTGTTTTAGAGATGTCATTTCATTGGATACAACATATTGTACAAATGGAGATCATAGGCCTCTTGCAATTTTCTCGGGATTTAATCATTATAGAGGAGGGGTGATATTTGGGACAACCTTATTGTATGATGAGACCATTGAGTCCTTCAAATGGTTATTTCAAACATTTTTGCAATCACACAATCAAAAAAAATCCACAAACTGTTTTTACTGATCAAGACCAAGCCATGAAAAGAGCATTGAAGGAGATTATGCCTTGACAAAGCATGGTTTGTCCACATGGCATATAATGAGGAATGGAGTCAAGCATCTTGGAAATTTAATGAAGGATGGATCACATTTCTTACGAGATTTCAAGAAGTGTATGTATGATTATTAAGAAGAAATAGATTTTGAAAACTCATGGAGAGATTTATTGGTGAAATACAATGTTGAAGAAAACACATGGTTGAATTCAATATATCAGAGAAAAGAGAAATGGGCAACATGTTATATGAAGAATGCTTTTACGCTAGGCATGAAGAGCACACAACTAAGTGAAAGCATTAATTCATATATAAAGAATTGCACAAGACCTAATTTGAATATCAACCAATTTTTAAGCAAATTGAACGGATTGTTCAAGAAAAAAGATACAATGAGTTACAACATGATTATGTGATGCGCCAAAAGATACCAAGAATGATAGTACAAAGTTCATCATTAATTCGACAACTTTCACAGATATACACTACTCCTATGTTCAACTTGTTCCAATAAGAATGTGATCTTGTATCTGCAACAAACATAATTGAAAGGAATGAAACCAATGTATGTTGCAACTATGTCATAACAGTGGTGGATGAAAAAGGAGAATGGAATGTTTTATATGAGTCATACTTGGAGAATGGAGAGTGGGCAATTACTTGTAGTTGTAAAAAATTTGAACAATGGGGAATATTGTGTTGTCATTCATTAAGAATACTATTTTGTAAGGATATCAAGCTTCTCATAGAAAAATATATATTGAAGTTACTAACATACATATTATTTTATTGAACAAAAATAACGAATATCGGGACTAAATTGAACAAAAAGAAACAATACAACCACAAACTGACACGTGGCACAATTGTGACCTGACACGTGGACATTTTTTTTGAAATTTAAAAAAATTTTAAAAAAATTTTAAAATTAAAATTAAAAAAAAAACAGGAACTGACACGTGGCATGTACTATTCAAAAACTGTAACTATTTAAACACCGTTAGTGAAAATGATCAAATTGACCACAATTTGACGAAAACGAGGACTTAATTGAACACAAAACGAAAATAAAGACCAAATTGAAAAAACAACAAAAATAGGGACTAAATGTATATTTAAGTCCTTTTATAAAATTTTCTAAAAAGAACGTTTTGTACAAAATATTTTGAAAAAAAATTGGTAACAAATTTTGATAAACTATTATTCATAACAAAATGAGCAAGTATTTTTTAAGAAAAAAAATTAAAAAAAATTGATAGAAAATACGTGATTTTTAATAATAAAAACATACAAATAAAGGTCGAGTGAGACTGAGAACAAAGTTGACAGAAAAATAAATAATTGCCACTCCAACACCACTTGGTGGTAAGCCTTATTCAACCAAAAACGACAATATTGAACTTGAGCAGTTAGCGTGTTCATTCCAGAAGCAATATCTCTGCCCAAAAAACCAGGCATAATATGGATATGAGAATTCTTACCTTGTCAAGGAAAAATAAACTTTACCATGCAAATCAATGGATCTCTAATACCCTTTAACTAAGCATAATTGCGGCTTGTGTGAAAAGAGCACACATCTTTATCATGTAATATGAAACCCACCCACCATGAGAAGGGAGAGCAACATAAATTTAAATAAAATCCCATTGGCCATTGGCCAATCATTAGGGGAGCACGTGATTTCTAAATGACAGCAAAAATCAGAAATTTGCTCCAAGGCTTTAATTATAAAAAAAATAAATAAAGTAGGGTCTCCTCTCAAACGAGAAAGAAAAAATCACAGTACCACCATGAAATTTCTAAATCATCTCCCATCGCTACAAAAAGGAACATTTCTTACTTAAATGTTTGTATTTATATAATTTTATTGTATAAAATTATTATTATTTTCTTTTTTGTTATTAGTATAAATTAATATTAATTAATAAATTATATTAGTTGTTAGTATTTGTTACGGTATTGACATGCTACAAATCGTACAAGAAATAAAGTGGAAAGTTCAAGTATCATTTCCAAGAAACTTGTGAAACACTTACAACTCTTATAATTCATAACTCAATTAGACAACAAATTTCTATTTTTCTTTGAATTGGATCATGAAACACAATGATGAAGATAAATTCCTCCAGCCTTCAAAATACGCCTCTACCTGTTGACAAAAAGAAGAAGATGGGCATCTTCCTTCAATAAGGAGTTTTTACGATGATGATGACTTACGAAGAAGTATGGAAGACTTAATAATGATGCATGAAAAAATGTTGAAGACTTAAAATAATGCTTGGATGCAAGAGATATATTGAAGACTTAGGGATTTAGTTGTTTGGGTCTTGTAATCTATGTATGTTATTTAAAATAGTTAAATTAGTATGTCAAAAGTCCAAAAGCAAAACCCAAGCAGTAGACCACTAAGATAATTTTATTTATTAACAATCACTAGAATAATCGATTATTCTTAGTGATAATCGCTATCTCGGTTAAAAGTGATTTTTGAGAAAAACACTGTGATAATCAATTATCACTCTTGATAATCGATTATCACCTGCTAATAATCGATTATCCCCTACTGATAATACATTATCCTGACTAATAATAGATTATCACAATGAGAAAAATGTTTTCAGAGAAGTTTCTGTGATAATCAACTATCACTTATGATAATTGATTATTTATAGCAGTTGTAACTTAAATTATTATATTCTTAACTTATTTCTAAATAGGTTTCTATAAATAAGGTGTAGGCTTTCATTTCAATATACAGAAGTTAGAGAAGTCTCAGTATTTAAGAACTCTTTGTGGGAAGACTTTGAAAAACCTAGTGTGGGTAGAGCGATAAGTTTCATCAGGTGGGATCTTAGGTGATTGAGTGTTGTTGATGTTGCTAGGAGAAGTTAGTCATCCTTTGTGTGATTCAAAGGAGGTGTTCATCCCTTGTGGATTTAAAGGGTGGTGTCTTCATCTCTTGTGTGATTCAAGAGAAGTGTTTTCTAAACCTAAACTTTCTTATTTGTAATTGTATTTATGATTTATTTTAGTGATTGAGTTAATCTTATTTTTTGAGAGATTACCAATTGGACGTAAGGTCTTTTGATCCGAACCAATGTAAATATCTTGTGCAACAACATCACTAATTAGTGAGTTAATCTTATTTGTAGCTGTTATCATGGCCTCCTCCTAATTTGTAATTTCATCCTAAACTATTGAGATGGTTCTTTTGGTGTTGGTAGTGGTACTGCTTGACTCTCCACTTCATTCCTTGGTGGTTGAGTTGTTTGAGTTTCAACAGTTGGTGCATTCTCAGAAATTTCAGCAGTTTGGGCATCTGGTGCAGTCTTAGCAGGTGTTGCAGTCTGCTCATCCACAGGCTTATCTGGGCAATTGTTCCAGTTATGTCCAATCTGATGGCATATGCTACATTTTTTTCTTCCCATTTGTAATCTGCCATACTTTTTGGCATTACGAATGTATGGAATGGACCACATTTTGTCCTTTCATCATTATTTTCTTCATCCTCAACTGTTTAATTCTCGCTATCTGGCCCACTAAGTAATTCTTCTGAATGCTATTCATCATCAAATGACAAGTATTAGTTGTTTCCTCCGCAAATCTGAGCTCAAGAAAGATGAAGATGAAGATGAAGAAATTTCCCTAATTGCAAAATTTCCCCTAAATTGAAAAATTAACGTTAATTAGTCATATGTATAGTACACGTAACATACCCTAATACAAACCGTGCCACCTGTACAATGCTTCGTTAATGATTTAAACGACGTTACAGAAAAGGACCAAATAAAACACGAATTGCGAAAATGAGGACCCTTTTAAATATTCGGTAAAAATGAGGACCATTTTAAACATTTTGTCAAAATGAGGATCATCCGCAACAAACACTATGAAAATGAGAAACAAAAAGGTATTTAAGCCTTTAAATTTAAATAACTGAACTGTATTACTGTACTTCAAATCCATGTTTTCTAAATTGAAGTTTCAATGTTTATAATTTGGTTATTTAAATTTAAAATTATATATTTTATTTCAAATTTAGATTTTATGAAAAAAATGGTTGCACTTTTATTAAATCAAAGAAAAACAAACCAAATATATTATAGGATTTTAAGTATCTACACATAAATTTGACATTATAACGACAATTTTTAATATTTCCACGTAAATTACAATAAAAATGTTGTGAAAAATATATAAACTACAAACAAAAAAATATTTATGTTATATCAAAGATATTAAAAGATAAATAAGCCATAAATAAACATTGACTTTTGAAATATCAAAGATTCAAAATCATTTAGAAAATGAAGATGGTAATTGGTATAACTTTATGTCATAAAGTTTTCATAAACCTGAGTTATACTTTTAGAGTTTCAATAAGACATGTGACTAACTAATATCCAATTGATGTGGTCGCGTCATCTTAATGATTAATCATATCAGAATCCACAAGAATGGGAACTTCAGTTGCAAGCCACGATGCAAGACCGAAGCTAAGTGCATGAGCAATTCCAAATCTGTAAGGAAATCCAATAATAGAAACATATCGTTATTTAAATTCAGAAACATTAAAAGGATGCTCGCTAAAATATCCTATGAGAAAAAGGAATGTCACATGATCCTAAAATTTAGGTTATTTATCCACAAGAAAGAATTTACAGCTTTAAATCATTGTTAGGTTACTAAAAATGAAACATCCTTAAAGAGTAAAAATGCCAAATGACTATAGTAACACCAGTTTGGAAACATAAACATTAAGCCCCACATCAATATTCTGCTAAAGTAAAATAAAGTGTCATGTTAAGCTATATAAATATGCACTTGCATTAAACAACTCCAAATGTTCATTGACGTGAATGAAGCAGAGCATATACCTTCTAGTTATCTTATCTAGGTTTACATGTTGATCAATCAACAATATAATTTGACCAATGGTCCTAATTGATTCTTGTTGGAATCTTAAGAATCCTAACTATTACTCCGTCTCTCTGTGATGTGAGCAGAATGAAAATCAAGAATCTGATACATGATTCAAACACCTTTAACACATATAAGCAGAAGTTATATGTAATTAATAGTTAGCAAATTTTTTCACACAAAGACCAAAATACCTCTTTATGTATGAAAAGTATACAAGTATGACTCATTATGCACCAATAACTTTTATAACATAATAGAACCTAATGCAAAAACTCATGAATTGTACATAGTGCCAGAGTGCATAATGATGCCAGAAAATCACTTCCATTGAGATTTCCCGTTAAATTTTAATTTCCATAGACAGACAATTTCCTAATTCCGAGATTAAAAGTTTCAACCATGAAATGAGTGCAAAAATTATCAATTGCTAGTGGCACTCTTAAAGTTGAAGGAAATAATTGAATCAAGTAATTGTGCAATCCAACATAAAATACTTCTCAGTAGGGTTATGTTTCCTCCTAGAAAGGCACCAAACATGACTGTAGGGTTCACATGACCACCATAATGGTTTGCCCCAACAGAAACAACCACAAAAAGCCCAACTTCATGAGTCACTGATGAAGCTATGAGACCAGTTGGTGTTACAAGTCCATTATTGGTAAGCTTGCCTACCAAAATAGCAATTTAATAGCTACACACAAAATCCTCACATTGTTGAGCCTAAACAACACTAAAATGGAGCATATGACAATTGAATTAAAAAAACTAAAGCTTTATGTCATTTCGAGATTGATTGAAACCAAACCACAAACACATAATGTTTCTAGACCATATAAGAATTTCTCTTTCGCAAGTGAGATAAAATTGATGCAGAAGTTAAACGATTCAACACCTGAAGAACAATTTCAAAATGATCTGGCTCATTTCTTATGGAATATATAGAAAAACAGTTTTCACTTGGATCATAATGCAATAATTTATATTCATACATATGAAACTCCAGCTCTAGTACCTGCACCATTTGCTTATCCCTAATTCCCAATAGCTAGTGTGTATTTAAGTCCACTTTTGATGGTTTTTTCTTTGATAGCAAACTGTAGATTTCTTTCCCATTATTGACACGCTACACATATTCACAGGGTACACAGACTTAGGCAACACAAAATGAATGTGACAATAGATATAATTTGGAGTTTGTACAAACCTTTTGTACATATCCCCGAACATCTATCTTTAGCTTTTTGTATAGCTGCTGCATCAAAAGTACATAAATTAGAAAGTTACTAACTATGTAAAAAGACATTCAAACCACAAATTTAATAGTTTTCTTATATGCACCTTGTCTAGCATTCCAAGGCTCAACCATTGTCTGTTCCAGTTGACTGTAGAGAGCATCATCCATTCCTCCATCTTGGTAGTGATCAATTACAATTTCAAAATATTAGTATAAAGCTCAGCTCTGCAAAAATGTAACTTCCATAATTTAGTGGTTGGAGACTCATTTAAGCACAGATTCCATCTGTCTCCTTGTTTGCCTGTCATAAAAATACAAAAATGGTGATTTAAATTTGAAATAAGCAAGATCAAGCTTTTATAAGACAATAATAAGGAGATCAATTAATAATTGAAGCATTAATCTAAAAATATTAAGTTAACCATATTCAATGCACAATAAACTATCTAGATGAATCATACCTCTTCAACATATGCATATCCAGATCTTAAAATCTTTAAGACAACAGGAGGCAATTTTTCTATTATCAATCAAGTAAAACAATTTTTAATTACATAGAATTTTGGATTATCTAATTACCATTCTCAGAATCACTTGTAATTAGAAATGCTCCTTTTGAAGTAGTGAGATTAGTATCCATAAGCTCAATGCAAAAGTAATTGAGTATCTCCATCAACTTAGATAAATTGGATACCAACTAAAATCGACAATAACAATTAAAACCATGAAAGAAATTAAGAAAATAAAACCTCAAATGCTAAAAATGAGATTCTTCTATTGAACACACATGTCCATCAAGCTCAAGCCAGTTTCATAGCCAAAAACAACATTAATCCACATTTTCACCCCCAACAGTCAAGACATACTCATCAGACACACATAAAACAAAATCTAAAACATGAAAATTACACTCCAAAAACAAATAAGTTAATTAAATTGAAAGGATTTTACCATTAAAAAGAACAAAAATCACTTGTAATGAGCTTGTCACACTTCATTAAGGATAATACATGATAATAAGGATAATGATCAATCTTTCTTTCTTCAAGTTGGTTATCTATAACTAATACAAAACAAATGTCTTACATAAACCACCCCCTCTGAACAAACTTGCAAAATTATGCTTTTGGTACCATAGTGATTATAAAACCTTTCTATAGTAAACAATAATAAACACTAAGAATTTTCTTCAATTTTCAAGGATAGGTTCTCTGTAAACTGACTTTAAATTAAAAAAATAAAAATAAAACATGAATGGATAATAAACACACAAAAAATCAAATTGAAAAAATAAAATCAACTTATTCTGAAGTCTAGTCTTACGAAGCATTTTAGCCACTTCAAGACGCAGAACAACATGTCTGCACAACGAAATTAACATCAATATACAAATCATTGAAATAAAAATAATATTAGAAAGGTAAAGAAAATGGATTCAGGCGTGTATACCTGTATTCATAAGTGTCTTTGAAGTCCTTCTCAAAATACTGGATCTGACCCATCCTAAAATGTTAGGGTTTGCAACTTTGTTCGATTAGATCTGCTATAAGATGACACAAATATTCTCAACTAAAATAGAATAATCAAACATTAATAATGGACAGAAAAGAAGAAAATGAGTACAAAGATGAATTTCATCGAACAATTGGTGCACATAACGCAACGATGCAAAATGGCGGTCAAGAATAAAAAAAAAACCTCAGATGAAGGTCTTGTGCCACAGTTGTCGAAGTTGGAGCCCCCAATCTTGGTCCCTTGGTGTGGTCTAGAGTGAAACCGTTGTAAGGAGTGAACCCTGGTTCCGACAACCCATCGCAAACCGCAGAATGCTAGATGAAGCAAAATGGAAAACAAAAGAATTACCAGATGAAGGAGAACAACCAGAACAACCATTAATCCAAAATAATTGGAAAGGAAAATGGAAACAAAATAATCAGTAGATGAAGGAGAACAAAACCTTAACAAAAAAAAGCCAAAGAAAAAAATGGCTAAAGTTAGGGTTTTAGAAATATGAGCAAGAGAGAAAGTATTATGGTCGGTTCATTTCAGAAATCAACAGTAAAATATAGCAATTCAGTCTTCACTGAAGCTTCTTAAACAATTTTATCAATTTGAAAAAATAGCTAATCATGTCAACTACAGTATTGGCGCCATTATAGATACTCAGCGAAACTTCAGATGTTCTGTGAAACTCTAAAAATTCGAAAAAACCTAATTAAAGAACACGTGTCAAGAATTTAGGTAAGGGTATTGGGATAATATCCCTACCAGTTTGGGTTTTTATATTTATAGTAGATAGTTATTTAAAATAATTTTTTTTTCAGTTTTATTATTTTACTAATTTTAGTAACTATTTTTTTGAATTGAAATAATTATTCAAATGTAAAGATAAATAAACAACAAAACAAATAAAATGGTCAAGTAATTGAAATATGATTCATAGATAGTAAGTAAAAGTAAACTGTGTATTTAACCATAATAATAAAAAGAATAATAATAATAATAATAAATATTGTAACATCCCGTTTTAATAGTTTTTATGTTATCAAACAAAACATTAAATTATGATAATTCAAAGGCAGATGATAGTAATAGGCCGGTATAAGGTATCAATACAGTCATCCTTAAAATAACCATACATGTATTGCCTTTACATACAGCTTACACTAAGAAAGGGTTACAAAACACCCAATCACTTAAGCAAAACAAAGGGTGAAAGCTACTTCTGGAAGCGCTCAAACACTACTCAACTCCTATTCAGGAGGGGTGTATCTTCACCTGCACTTTTAGTTGCTCACGCCAATCGATAATGGCGATCATTACAAAAGAGAAAGACACACGGAACAAACATATGCAAGAAGGGTAAGCTAACTTAAATAAAGAGAAATCATGCAATTTAATAATTAAGCATCAATCAAGGTTTATCACATTTACCAGAATTGTTCAAATCGCCACAATCATAACACACAATCACAATTCTAGGCTCGATATCCAAATTATGTAAGTGACATTGGAGCTCTTGGTGGCTTTCACCTATGACGGTTCCCAAACTCTGCAGAGTTTTGGGCACAAGGGGTATTCACCCAACCACTCCCAGGGTAAGCCCCCTTCGCTTCTATGACGGATTGGGTCCATAGACTAGGACCTCCTACTACTCCTCCTGACATAATCCATTATACTCTATATGAGTCTTAATGGTTATAGGAGCATCAGGATACCACCAATATGAGTCCTCATGTCCTTACATTCACTAAAACCATCATCCTTAGAATTTCCCTTAAAATCCTAACTCCATCACATTCTCAAATAAACAAAATTCACACAATTCCATCAAATAGACTATTAATCATAAAACTCACATACAAAACATGCAATTATGACATCAGTCCACTTAGCATAGCTTCATTTAATCTAAAACAGAGAAGATAATCTAATTCTATAATGAATCTCGCTCAAGCTAGAGGATCTCGCCTGAGCTAGAGAGTTGTCTCGCTTAGGCAAGTCACTTTCGCTTGGGCGAGACTCCAAACAGAGAGCAACCCCAAAATTTGAGCGAATTCTCACTCATGCTAAGTTGTTTCGCCTAGACGAGATTGACTCTCGTTCAAGCGAAACCAGCTCACCTAGGCGAGACCTCGTGCAACATCAGGGGTGAATTTCTGGTATTTTCGCTCAAGCGAGAGCTGCTGGCCTGGGCGAAACCATCAGAATTTCAATCTGTTTTCACATGCAAACCACGCTGTTCATGCCAAACTCGAAATTTACCACACACAATTGTTCATACTCATCAATCAACACATAATTCATGCAATTCTAACCCTAATCAACGATTCCTTTGCGAAATTAGAGTGAGAGGTTAGCTTCCCTTACCTTTTTCTGATTTTTGAACTTGGTAAGACAATACCTCAACAAGGAGAGCTCAGAACCTCAATCCAACCTAAGAAAATGCAACAAAATAGAGAAGGGTTAGACCTAATTAACCAAGAAACTGAAGATGAATTATGTGGGGAGAATTAGAAGGAGCTGTAGTTGGTTTAACTTACTCTAAAGAGGGAAACGAAGGTTGCAAATTCACAGAGGGTCCAACAGGGGCTTCACTTCCAAGGCCTGAACGCAAGAGTAAGAAACTGTGACTAAGGGGAGAGAGAATTATGAAGGAGGAGTGGCTGATGGAGTATTCAGTGTGTGAGGAGAGTGTAGGGAAAAAGAGTTAGTGTTCTGTGTTTGGTAAGAAGCATGGGTCTCACAACTATTATAATAATTATAGTTCTAATTTATAATAATAGTAGTAGTAATAATAATAGTAATATAATAATAAAAATAATTGTAGTTAATAATGATAATAATAATAATAATACTTATAGTAGGTAGTAATAATGATCATAATAATTATAGTTAATAAAAAAAATTATAGTTAATAATAATAATATTATTATTATAATTAGAGCTAATAATAATAATAATAATAATAACAACAACAATAATTAAAGTTATAATTGATAATAATAACAATAATATAAAAGTAAAATAATAAATATCATAAAAATTATATTATATTGTTGTAAATGTTATTATTAATGAAATGAAGTTGTAAATTCAGTTTTAAATACAATAAATAAAATTAATATCACAATATGGTGCAGTTAATTGATTTTACAAAATAATTATAATAGTATAATTGTTATTATATTTATTTAACCATTAAAAATAATATTAATATTAATATAAATTATAAATTATAAAATTTTTAAAAGATTAAAAATCTATTTAGCAAAAATATTTAGTACAATAACATTTTTTATAATTAAAAAAAGCACTTATACTAATAACATCACTATGAATAATAATAATAATAATAATAATAATAATAATAATAATAATAATAATAATAATAATAATAATAATAATAATAACAATAATAAATAATAATAATAATAATAATAACAAACAAATGATAATAATAATAATTTTTATGCTATAAATATTAATGTCAATGCAAATATCAAGGCTAATATTGACATACTAAATAATTTATAATTATATATAAAGATACATCAACAACAAAACAATCAAGAAGGACAACTAATTGAAATATGATATCGTAGTAAATAAAACTAAGATGTGTGTCTAACTATAATAAATATAAAAATAATAATAATAATAATATCCCGTAGTGATAATAATAATAATACCATTATAATAATATTCCATAGTGATAATAATAATAATAATTTATAACAATATATAAAGGAGATTCTTCTTTTTGTGTCTACATTTCAAAATATCAAATTTACCTTTTAAATATAATAATTTATTAAATTTTTAAAAATTGACCGTTACTTTTACAAGTTTTTTATAAAATCGGATCCCTGCTTCTTCTCTTCTTCTTTATTTATCAATGGTTATTATTTCATATATGTAATTTTAATTTATATATTAAATTAATAACATTACAATATTATCACCTACTAATATAATATCACGTATATTTAAAAAATGCATACACAGGCGCGATATTGCTTGTGTCTACGCTAGTAATAATAGTAATAATAATATTACACTAACTAAATATATAAAGAGATACACATTTTTTATGTCTTTTTTTTTGTTTTTATAATTTAATCATCTCAATTATTATTTATTAAATTTAAATAATTATTCATAATAAAAAATTATTTGTCAGTTTTATCATTCTACTAATTTTAATAACTATTTTTTTTTCAATTCAAAAAATACCAAGATATAGAGATAAAATAAATAACAAAACAAATACAAAGAGCAAGTAATTGAAATATCTTGTAGTAAATAAAAGTAAAATATGTGTCTAACTATAATAATAATAATAATAATAATAATAATAATAATAATAATAATAATCTATAGCAATATATAAAGAGGATTTCCTCTTTTGTGTCCACATTTCAAAATTCCAATTTTACACATGAAAATATAATTATTTATTAAATTTTTTAAAATTGATCGTTATTTTAGAAGCTTTTTATAAAATGGTCTTTCTTTGTTTCTTCGTTTTTTCCCTATTTATCAATCGTTATTCTCTCCTCTTTTCTGATATATTTCACTTTATTTTTAATAAATATAATTTTATTTTATATATTAACTTAATAACATTACAATATAATCACTTACTAATATAATATCATGCATATTTAAAAAATGTATACACACAGGCGCGATAGCATTTGTGTTTATGCCAGTAATAATAATAATAATAATAATAATAATAATAATAATAATAATATCACTATAATAATATCGTGTAGTGATAACAATAATAATAATAATAATAATAATAATAATAATAATAATAATACTAATAATAATAATATTAATATTAATATTAATACAACTACATATATAAAGAGATAAACATCTTTGGTGTCCTTTTTATTTTATCAATTTTATCCTTTCAATTATTATATTTTAAATGTAAATAGTTATTTATAATAAAAAAATTTATTTTTCAGTTTTATTATTTTACTAACTTTTTAAAATTGAAATAATTGTTTAAATGTAAAGATAAATGAACAATAAAACAAATAAAAATAACAAGTAATTGAAACATGATTTCTACATAATAAGTAAAAGTAAAATGTGTATCTAACAATAATAATAAAAACAATAATAATAATAATAATAATAATGAATATTATAATAATTATAGTTCTTATTAATAATAATAATAATATTAGTAATATAATAATAATTTTTTTTTATAATTAATAATAATGATAATAATATTTATAGTTGATAGTAATAATGATTTTTAATTATAGTTGATAATAATAACTTGTGATAGATATTGACCAATAATTTTGGAGGAGCAAAAATATTTATAGTAAAAAAATTTGAACTCATCAATAATTTATTAGGAATAAAAATCTGTAGTTATTCCTTTCTGATTGTAAATAACCATCTTGTGTTCAAGAAATCCATCTTTCATCTTATTCCGAATTTTATTTTGATAATCTTCGTTGTAGAAAGTGAAATATTAAGAGTTAAATAAAATGAATTAGGCAATTAATAAAGTAAAATATCTTTAATTTGTTTGTTTTTGTCAAAGATTGAAATAATTCAATAATGGTCGACAAATCCTTCAAATTTGAATGGGTATGAACATCAACAATGAAATGTTGTAGTGAAATTTTAAACTAATCATATATTCATCAATATACCTATTTTTTTAAGTTTAAGACAAAAAAAATTATCATAATCTAATAAAAATTGAGACGTAATTACTAACAAAAATATATAATAGTAATAATATTATATATTACATATAAGAGTAATAACTTTACTACTAATAATGTTAATAATACTAATAGTAATAATATATAATAGTAACATATAATAATAATAATAACAATTATTATCATAATTATTATTATTATACTAATATTTGTTATAATTTTACTACTATTACTATAAATAATATTTATAATAATATTATTAATAATTAGAAATACTAAACTTATAAAAATATTACAAATAATATTATTATTTATAATTAATATTATAGTTAAGATCATAAATAAATGAAAAAATAAAAGAAATTGACTTTTGTAGGATTTGAACCCATGTCCTTTTGTACAAGAGTTTTAAAATGACAAAAAAACTAATTTTTATGAGACGTGTCAATAAAAGAAAATGAATAATGTAATAATTTTGATAATATCTTCTTTTCTTAATATGTAATAGAATAGAGATTTTTTTAAAAATAATTGATAAAAAATAACTCAATCAAAATCAATGTATTAATATTTTAATCATTTTTTAATATTTTTTTTAAATTTAAATTAGAGTATAGCGAGTACGAATATCTACGGGTATGAATACTATGATATTCGTACTCGCCCCGTTAACATGTGGGTATAACTGCACCTGTTACTCGCAAATATCTATTTTCAATATTCATTTCCTCTTTATTGCGAGTTTTATCCACGAATACCGGGTACAAAGTTTTTTGACATCCCTAATCTTGATCCATTCTTTCTAACTTACTCTTAGTCTATCATTTCAATTATCTTTAAACACATCACACCACTAAAAAAAATCAAAATAAATAATTAAAAAGGGATTGAAATAGTAGATTAAGTATGGATTAAAAATATAAATTAAATATCATTATCCTAAGTCATTTTAACAATTGGAAAGGTTTTGTTACCTTTTGATGCGAAGCTAACATTCTTTTTTATAAGAAATTTATATTTTCCTGTTGTCCTTGAATCCCTAAAGATATTAATAAGTTGGATAATGGTATCTTAACTACCATATTAATAACTTGAGGATCAATAATATACTTTAGATAGCTCGCTAAAACCAGAGAAACATGTCTAGTGGGTTTGGAAATTCATCGTGTGGAAATTTGTAACTGCAAGAAACGTCAATTAATTAAAGGAAAAAAAGGTTGTTTTAAGAATAATTTTAAAAAAATATTTATTATTAGTGGAAACATATGTGTAAAAATGTATTTATTACCAATGGAAACACATATACTACGTTGATCTATGTTTATTTTTTTTATAATAATGAAAAGTAATAAAATTATTATTATATATAAAATTAAAAATTAAAAAATTTTAAATTTTAAATTTTTCTTATAAATAGTTTTTATTTGTTTTGTAAGTAATTTTTTAATTTAAAAATAATAAAATTTAAAAAATATTAAATAAAAAATGTCAAATTTTAAAAAATAGTTACTTAAAAAATAAAATTGAAAAGTTAATTATTTTAATTTAATTTTTTTTTTCATTTGAAGGATAAAATTAAAAAATAAACGTGTGACACTAAAGAGAAACCCGTTATATATAGGTATATATTTTCTTATTTTTCCATTTTTTATTTAACAAAGTTAAGTTATCTATCGAAATTAATAAGTTTAATTAATCTAAAAAAGAAATTCTAAAATTCTTTTTAAAGTGAATTAACCCATTCCCTTTAATTATGTTAGACTTTAACGTGCGTCTCTCCCATCCCTCTTTTCGGTCTTTTGAGGTCTTCTCGTTCCTCGTTTGGTAAACCTAACGGAAATCATTATTATATTTGAATAAAATTGATTAAAGTTATTTAGATTTAATAAAAATACAGTGATAATAATAAAAGTTATATTTTCTGCCACCGAATCACCTACCTTTTAAGAAGATTTCACTAATTTATTACAAAAAATAGTCTTTTGACAAATATTTTGCTTACAAACGGCAATCATTATTATATTTGAATAAAATTGATTAAAGTTATTCAGATTTAATAAAAATACAGTAATAATAATAAAAGTTATACCTTCTGCCACTGAATCACCTACCTTTTAAGAAGATTTCACTAATTTATTAACAAAAATAATCTTTTGACAAATATTTTTCTTACAAATTGACAAAGTTACTAAATAAAATAAATTTTTACTTTTTTATAGAAATTAAAAGATAAAATAATAAATTTTTGGAATTTTTTTACCAAAAATAATTATTTGTCAAAGTTGATCAAACAAAATTTTTGTCAAACTATCATTTTCCAATTTATTAATCACCTAAACAATTATTTCAAAACAAAATTTTGATTGGTTGCATCTCTAAAGAATTCAAATTTTTTCAAAAATAATCTTTGACTGTCGATGATTAGAAAAGGTGATACACAGAAATCATAGCTTAAGTAAAATTAATGAAGATAGAGAATAAGATTAATGAGTGAAGATTGTGGTCAAGTTGCTTGAGGAAGTGGAAATCAAGTATAAAATCACTTACAGAAGACGTTCATTCTCAAATTCAATAGCTATGGAAAACAAGCCAGGATGGAGGGCTATTTCTTACATCTTAGGTCTCTATCTAAACAAAAAATGTGACATTTTCTATGTTCAAATGGAGCTAACTAAGCTTATGTATGGTGTGGTTTTGTAGGAAATCAAATAGTTGAGAGGATTGCAACATTAGGAATGATGGGAAATTTCATGGTGTTTTTGTTGCAATTCTTCAACTTGGGTCAGGTTGCTGCTGCAAATGTTCTTGCCACATTGGGAGGAGCTAGCAATTTAACAGCTGTTATTGCTGCCTGTGTTGCTGATGCCTATCTAGGGAAATTCAAAACCATTGCTATTTCTTCATTCGGAGCACTCATGGTATATGCTCTCCTCCGTTATCTAGAAACACCTACCACATAATAAATAACCTTATGTCAATTTATACTAAACCTAGTTCATATTTGATCAAGAATGAAATCAAACAAATTTCAGACATATACTAAACCTAGTTCTGAGCACATGTTAACTGACATAAACATAAAGCTTACTTTTATGGTTGTTAATATATTTTCTGTTATCTTTTATTATTCTATGAGTTGGCTATGATGGTGATTGTTAGGGAATGGTGATACTAACACTAACAGCTTGGGTGCCACAACTTCATCCTCCAAGTTGCACTTCAACTGAGAATTGCGTTCCTCCAACGAGTTTTCAACTTGGGTTCTTGATTTTAGGCTATGGTTGCCTGGCTCTGGGCACAGGGGGGATTGGACCATGCACTATTCCCTTTGCCATTGATCAGTTTGACACAACTTCCTCCGAAGGAAGGAAAGTAATGAACAGATTCTTTAATTGGTACTTCACTTCAGTGACAGTTATCCAGTTGTTCAGTCTAACAGCAGTAGTTTACCTCCAAAACAGAAGTTGGATCTTGAGTTTTGGAATGTTAAGTCTTCTCATGTCATTTTCAATTATCATATTTTTTGTTGGAGCTAGCATTTATGTTTATATTCCACCAGAGGGGACCATATTTTCTGGTATTGCTCAGGTATTTTTTGCAGCTTATAAGAAGCGTCGCCTCAAAATTCCAGTAATAGAAGATGAGGGTATTTACTATGATCCCCCAGTGGATGCAAAAACACTACTGAAGATGCCCTTAACCAAACAACTCAGGTAATGTGTTACTCCTCAGCTAATTATAGAATAATGTTTCTTTGTACTGAAGAAGCTGTTTGATTTTTGAACAGTTGTTTAAACAAAGCTGCCTTGATAGAAGACAATGAACTTAACAGAGGAGGTACTGTAAAAAATCCATGGAGGGTTTGCAGCATTCAGCAAGTGGAAGAAGTCAAATGTTTGATAAAAATGCTTCCAATCTGGGCTTCTGGTATTCTTTGTTTGGTTCCCGTAGTACAACAAGGCACCTTCCCAGTATCGCAGGCATTGAAAATGGACCGTCACCTTGGAGCAAACCTCAAACTTCCACCTGCAACCTTCAACGTGGTGTCCCTAATCACCATTATCATATTCCTCCCAAGCTTTGACCTCTTTCTGCAACCAATATTAGCAAAAGTGACCAAAAACGAGGAGGGTCTCACGAGCCTTCAGAAGATAGTGATCGGTGATATATGCTCAGTTCTCACAATGCTAAGCGCTGGCTTGGTGGAGTGGCGAAGAAGGGGTGTGGCAATCGCACATGGTGCAGCTGATGGGGTGGCCCCCATGAGTGCAATGTGGCTGGCACCACAATTTGTCTTCTTGGGATTGTGTGAGATACTTACCGTTGTTGGACACACCCAGTTCTACAACACCGAGTCACCAGAGAATATGAAAAGCATAGGAAATTCGTTGCAGTATCTTGTGATGGCATTTTCAATTTACGTTGGCACGTTGATGGTGAATGTGGTGAACCAAGTAACTCGAAAGTATGGTGGAATTGATTGGCTCAACGATGACATCAACGCTGGCAGATTGGACTATTATTACTTCCTCCTAGCAGGATTTGCTACTATAAATCTTGTCTACATCTTGTACTGTGTTAAACGCTACCATTACAAGGTGGTTATTCCACCTAATATTTTCTAGATTTGAGAAGTATTAATTTTTCTCTCTTTTTTTTCCTTGTTGTTACTTTTTTCTTCAACATATTAATGCTAAAGGAAGTTGTTGACGAATTCTAGAGATCATGTAATGCACTAGTACAGGTTTTGGGTTTTTAAATGGCCCTTTATCTCAGAGTTATAGCGGAATAAAAGTATATTAAAATGCGGTGACAATTTTGTAATTTTGGCGAATTTTTATGCCTCGGTTGTTCAATTAACCGAAGCATAAAGTCTTTTCTATTAGATATGAAATGATGATTTAAGCTAAAAAAGGGGGGTTGAATCGGTTGTTTAAAACTTTTTCGAAAGCTTAAAATCTCTTTTGATTGAATCAAATAGACCACAAAATTCGAATGCAAAAGTTGCATAACAATACACTTTTAATCAATCAAAAATAAAAACAGCAGATTAATCTATTCATACACCTATGAATCAGTTGATTAAAATTTCAAAACAATCGGCTAAAGTTTTGAGAAATTATGCAGAATGCAGAATTCACAAATTTTACTTAAACAACAAACTTTTACACACAAGACTTGTTTCAAACAATATTTCTAACAAGTATGCCTTATCAGATTACATAGAAACACATTGAAACACAATAAAGAATGATTTACTTGGTTTTCTTGAGATTTTAAAGTGAGTGAGATGACCGGAAGAGAGTGGCACAAATGTTTTTATACTGGTTCACTCAATCATAGAGCTACATGTAGTTTACCAAGATAACCTGAGTTTGGTTTCCACTATATTAAAATGTTTTACAAATCACACACCAACATTACACTTTTGAAGAAAGAAAAATACCAAGATTTTTTACTCACAAAAAAATATAGATTATAACCCTACAAGAATCACACTCAAAGACCTAAAATCACACTAAGTAAACAACCAAAGGCACAAGAACTACAAAACCTAATGTTGGCTCTCCCTAGCCAACCATACACGAGTTCTTCAAGCTTCCACCAGGCCAAAATGCCACTAAGATCAACCAAGATCTTCAATCTTCACCTTGCAGTTGTGTAATTTAGAGAAGAAGTTTTTTCTAGTGATGAATAATAGGTTTTCAAACTCAAAAACTCAGAATCAGACCTTTGCTCTCGAAAACACAACTTATATAGTCTCATCTTAAGTGAAATCAATCGGTTGAATTTTTCATACAATCAATTGATTTCACTTGACTTAAGTGAAATCAGTCGATTAAAGACCAATTAAAGTGGTTGAATGCATTCATACCATAAACTATATACAACAAGCCTTTTAACCTGTTAAAACCCATTTTAACATATTAAAAAGGACACACAAAGACTAAACAAACATCTAACATATGTCATCTAGCCTACGAATATGATGTAGCATGTAACCATTACATTTAACACATTATTTCCTAATTTAAAACTATAGAAACATAATATTCAAGTGGATCTTCATCAATCTTCATCAACCACATGATCTTTATGCACTTTTCTTTATCAAATCCTTGCATCAAGCTTGTTTATGCTAAACTTTTCTACCCCAATTCTAATATAATCCTTGCATCAAGCTTGTTTATGCTAAACTTTTCTACCCCAATTCTAATATAACCGAAATATAAAGTTTTCCAAAATTTTCAAAATTCACATCATTTTGAATTTTTTAAATTGAATGCAAATTTTTAAGGATTCAGTTCCCCCTGAATTGAGGCGTAAAAGGTTTTCTACTGTAGTTTCTTCGTACCCAAAGCTGATAAGTTGGTTTAATTTACAAAACTGGCATTTTTTTAATTATTTCATTTGTTAAATGGCCAGGCCATTTAACAAATGCAACATATCAAATGTCAAGCCATTCATTCATGCACAAGAATATTCATTACACTATTGATTAGATTTAAGAGATAAAATGTGATTACCAGTGAAGGCAGAGGACATCTTGGTTGTCCTTTGAATCAACCGTGAAATGCATTGACTTCAAATGAAACAATTACATGCAGATGGTGCTCTCCCGCATGCACCCTTAAGATTCTGATTCAATAAAAGGATACATGTCAAAATCATAGCAATACTCAAGGATTTTCTTGTGCACTTTTTAACACCCAAATTCCAAAGAATTTAGAATCCTCCATTCAAAACCAATTATCCAAAGACAGTAAACAAATAATCCATAGATTTCCAACGTTGATTTCGAATCCAAAAGCTGAACGACTATTATTTTACTGTTGTGGTTTAATTCAAGGCCCACACAAGCTTTTGAGATTGGTCTACAATGACAAGGTTTCATTTCTTGCCTATATTAGGATATCTTATCACAATTAAAAAAAAATTGTTAATATTTATAAAAATATAAAATTAACATATCAATGGATTGTGTCTGTATATTTATACAATAAACCCAACATAAGTTACAAGACACTAATATTAAATTCTTAAGTTATATATAATAAAAAGGGGCAACTGAATTAAAGGACTTTTCTATAAACAAATATCAATGACTTGTTTGGAGTAAGGCCAAGTTGGTTTGATTAATTCATAAGCTTTTTCCTCAGCAGCATGCAAATTTATTCCTTTTAACTCTTACAGGATAATCTACCCTATTTGACTATCACTATATGCATATGCCCTGACAATGGTTTCTGAATTCGGCTATGTATCGTTAAGATTTGTCTGTTAATTAATTTGTCTGTTAATTAATTTCTGCATAAAGGCAAAAGGGTATAAAGAAATGGGGTGTCTTGCAGTCGGCAAGAAAAGAACAAGAATAACTTTCCGTGTCCTCTTTCGTTGTCATAACTCATGACCAAACGAGGTTTTCGAGAGCCATGTATTATCTTGGCATGAAAGTGGCGTTTTATTAGCACAATCACTCATCAGTGGACACAACCTACCCTTCACCATGTGGCCATCTCCATCTTCCTCTCTGTGATCCATGTCATTATCAATGCAACTTATATTCTCTCCTTATTCACCATTTCATTAAACATCTCACAGAACCACTTTACCAGTATCTTTGTTCGTTCACCATTTCATATTTGTTAAGAGGTGAAAAAAGGTGATTGATAAAAGCATGGAAAAGTTCACAAAGAAATGGTCGATCGCCTAAAAAGCTTGTGCGGTGGATGCTTTTAGTAGTAAAAGAAATACTGCAATTCGTGCTGTGTGACTGTTACAATTACAACAGACAAGTGAAATATGCAGCAGTTCATGTGAATGCTTTTAGTAGTAAAAAGTATATTGCAATTCGTGACTGTGTGACTGTTACAATTACAACAGACAGGTGAAAAATGCAGCAGTTCATGCGCATGAGCAAGAGGCCACATATCTAACTTTCTAGTTTCTTCCTTCATTAAAATTTTGCCTTTTTTCATTATTTATGTGTGCAGGGCAAAGTGTAGATTAGACAAATATAATTAATAGAGGCTTAACTTATTTGACATCTAGCAAAAAGTAGTTGTGTTCCATTAACCTGATCCGACAAAATAATCAAGGGTCTCAATTCCGTGGCAACGATCTCACCACCCTTGTAACGCGTGGCATGTACGTGTGAACAACACTGGCTGAGTCTTTGAGTTCACTTTTTCTGTTTTTGTTACTTTGGAAGGTGATGATATTATCTAGTTAGAGGCAGAGGCAAAGAGAGTAAAGAAGAGAGAGAGGTTAACATAGCATTTATTTTGTGTATTATTATTATTAGTATAGATAGTATAGATAAAGTAAATGTAAAAATGCCTTACCTTGTCAGGTTATGACTTATTGCAGACAGAGACTGAGTCAGAAGTAGGGATGTTGAGTTGAGTTGGCAGTTAACAGTGCCATGATAATATAATGAATCAGTGATTATCACTGTCACAGTTCCAGGTAATTTTAATTTTTAACTTCACCACATATACTTTTATTTTAACTCCTCCTTCTCACACCAATAACCTCATACATAATAGGGAAAACCACCAAGTAATAACCCTAAATTATCTAATATAGAGCAAACAACCAAATCAATCTAGTGAGAAAAAAAGGCTAGTCCACACATGAAAGAAGAATTGAGAGATGGATTTGAGCACTGAATTCACTATAAATATTTCCTTCCAACACAAGCAAAGGCAACTGAACTGATTTCTGTTGTGAATTCTGATACATCAAACTGAATACACAAAATCCATTTAAATAGAAAAAAAAAAATCAGTAGATGATACTGGAAATGAATATGAAAAGACAGAAAGAAAACTAGTGAAAATGAAATAAAAGAAATCAAATCCACCACTACACAATCCTGTTGCAAGTCTTGAAATTCAAGAAGAATGTGTTGATAGAATAATAAAACGTGTTGTAAAATAATTTAATCAGCGAGCTTACCTCAGAGGATCAATAAACCTATTGATTGAGGAATTAAACATAAGCTTGAAACCCCCTTTTTGCTGCAGAGCCTCAAGCAGCAGAATCCACAGCAAAGTAGTATCAAAGATGGCAAATTTATACCAACAAATGGTCCAAACTAAGTAAAAACAACAGTGGGTAATGAGTAAAGCTTGTTTTGAGTATGTGTCATACATTCCATGCTGAGGAATGACCATAACATGGGACACTAGCCATTCATATTTACATATTGAATAAAAAAGGACAAGAGTTATGAAAAGTTCCTCGGTTGAACCAATACGGGAGGCAATGGCATTCTTGATTTTCAAAATTAAAAACTGCCAAAATTATTTGAAATATTTAAAATTGAAAGCAATCTTTTAAGTGAGGAAAATCAATTCATAGGTTATTTGAGTCAAAATAGTAATTGAGAATGCTATGGTAACCAACCAGTACATTTTAGTTTCACTATTCAACCTTCCCGTTTATAGGCCTTAGATTGGATACAAAAGATCTTTTAAGAAATCCTTGCCCTCCCACTCTAGCATTTCAAAATTGAACTGCAAAACAATTCCTAACAATTGAAACAGTAACAATTAAAAATTAGCTTCTCAACACAGAAAAACGTGACAAATAATGAACTAAGAAAAATTGCATGAGTAAATCCTACGTACCTCATCCAATATGACATCAGCAGCTATTGAGGTTTCCCACTCAGCCTTTAGAATAGGAAATAGACATTCAAATAGTGCACAAATGTATTCATCTTTTATCTCAAGAAAAAAAAAAGTCAATTAATTACAAGTTTATGACAAGCATCTAATAGAAACAAACAAACTACAACTAAGGAAAGCTAAGATATAGCTCAAAGCATTTATTTATGAAAACATGTAATTTAAAAAAAGAAGGAGAAAGCAAACCTTTTAGTTTCATACAAAAAGACTACAAGAGAAAAAAAGAAGATGAGTGTCTTTGACAACTCCAAATCACTGCAACATTCCAAAAACCAAATAACATGCTCTTCAGGATAGACCAAAAAATTTTCAGCCATTCTATTGACAATCTTCAAAACAGCAAACAAAAATCAATTCAAAATTAAAAATGCTTCAAAAAATAAAGAGAATAAATTTCACTAAGCAGGAATTCTTAAAATACTCCCTCTGAAAACTTTTGCAGTGAACTAAATATTGACAATGAAGGCAAAAATGCTCTGCAAAATCGACAAAGAAATTGAAAGGAAGTTGAAATTGAATCATTGTATACTCGGGGAGCAACAAATCCAAATCCAAACAAATAAAACCTAGATTATAGACATAAGTAACGAAATCAAACAATAAACCTAAAGATGCACTAGGGCAAGCCATAACCTCTGCCGTCTACAGCTTCGTCGTCGTCGCTCTCCTGCTTCTCAGCCAAGCCACTCTCAACGCCGCCACTCGATGCCTATGCCGCGTGAAAGGGCTTACAAAAGTCTATTCAAAATAATTCAAAATATGGATTACAAGCGAGATCAGTAGAAGTACCCTATCCGAGGAGCCGACACCTGAAAACGAAAACGAGAACGAAATGGAAATGAAGCATTAATTGAATGAGATGATTATAAACCCTAAGAAAAAAAGAATAGGGTGGCACGAGAAAAATACGAAAGTTGATAGAGGAGACGAGAGAACAGTGAACCACTGTGCCTATAAGAGAGTGAACTACCGACATCAAAATTCAAACCTTTGTGCGAGGAGCGAAAGATTGAGAAAAATGATGTTGCCAAGAGCAAAGGAGAAAGCAAAATCCGTAAGATTGTTGTTAGGAAGTGCGAAAAATATTGTGTCGTGGTCATGTGAAGTAGTTGAAGAAGAAAGATGGACAAAGTTCAAGAGATGTTAGACGAAGAATGTCTTATAATTTGAAAAATGAATCTTTAATTTGCTAAAAAATTAATTTTATTTATTATAAAATTACTTTCATATTTCTCAAAATAAAAATTATCATAAAAATAAAACACCTTTTCTTTAATTTGATAACAATACTTGTACTGTATCTAGTCAAACTCGACCAAGTAAACAGTGTGCATATCGAGACCGCCAAGTATCCAGGCTAGGCCGAGTTAGCACTTCATATCACCAACATAAGCCATCTAGGCAAGTAGTCGGTCTAGACCGACTACTCGAGCATATCTGGTAAGGTTAAAGCCCAGGCCGACTACTCCAATAAACTTA
>Ga0209589_1001834_pt1 | contig 35813 bp, 10 predicted proteins | sample CowpeawhiteBW_FD_187525 | JGI IMG/M metagenome (GOLD analysis project Ga0209589, IMG submission 187525) | Root nodule microbial communities of legume samples collected from California USA - Cow pea white BW (SPAdes) (version 2) | ecosystem: Host-associated > Plants > Roots > Nodule | place: USA...
TATATATTCAAATATCAGGAGTATTGAGTATTGTTATTATCTTAATGGCAAAGCAGTTTCAATTTGTCCTTTTGATTGAGTTTAATTTATCATCTTAGTCTCAGTTCCAATTATTTAAATGGAAGACATTTATTATTTGTCAAAAAGTCATAGTTGAGTGATAGAATTTTTTTTTTTCTAACAATTTTCCTAAGAAAAACTGAACTTTTCAATTGTAACCTAAAAATCAAACTTTTTGATTATGACTAAGTTCATATAATTCGTACTACATATCATTGTCACTTATAAATTAGTTAAATAATATGTATCAATTTTGTTAAACTCCTTAGTATTTATATACAATGTATATTAATACAAAACATCAATATTTGAAGTCGTGTAAACTATTTAAACTAAAATCATCACCTTGACTTTTCTATTAGACAACGAAACAAAAGTTTCTTTAATGCTGCGTTCCTTTTGAATGATATATTGTATGAGAAGATTAGGAGATATGGATTTAAATCTATCTTCATCTATCTTTTTAAACAGTAAATTTTTTAACACATCAATTATATTTAAGAAGATACTAAAACTATTTTTGATTACCTTTACAAATAAAATATTCAAATTTTAATTCATAAAATTATGAAATGTTAGAGGTAATAAATTAAATCGGGTCTAATGAAGGAGTTCCCTTTCATTTTGGTGAGAGATAATAGTTTTTACATGTTTATTTAGTTGTCAATGTCAACCAAAAAGTTACCTATTATTCCATTGAGGGAATCGGTGAGCTATAGTTACCCACTCTTTAAATTTTTTTTATATTATATATCCAGAGATATTTACTTTAATTTAATAATATTAAATAAGAAATTAGAATAACTTAAAATATTACAACTTTTTATATTATGTTCTTTGAATGATGTAAATATATAATCATAATTTAAATTATATATATTTCTAATAATCATGAAGTAAGTTTTAATTATAATTAAATCATCTAGGTAAAAGCTATAATGTAATGATAAAATATGTGTATCGAATACGATGTATTTTTTATAAATTGATATCTTTATTTTGAAAATTGTAAAATATAGTATATGATATATAGATATTGAAAAATATATAATAATTTTTAAAATATAATAAATATATAATTATTATTGTGTGAATTTAAATTAAAATTATATATATTAAAATTATAAATTATTATCATTATAAATACTATTATTTTATATATATTAAATATTTATTAATAAATATCAATAAATTATTCTAAAACATCATAAAGAATTATATGTAGAACAATGATACGTGACAAAAATTAATACTAACATATGGTAAAAGTAAAAGTCTTATGAATAGACTCGCTATAAAAATTAACTAATCAATTTGTATCAGATTTTATCAAATTTTAAGTTAATTAAAAATGGCATTGAAATTGAATAGAAGACATTGTATTTTTTAGGTGTGGTGTTATTAGTGGTTGGAAGGTGATGGGAGATGGTGAAGTGGATCCTGTAAAAGAGGTGAGTTTAACCCCAAATAAATTGATCATTGAAACAAGAAATGTATTTGTTTTGGTTAAGGATTTAGACCTATTAATGCGTTACATCAGAAAAAGGGGAAAATGTCTGGTACACCAAAATTGTCTGAAGATGCTTCCATGCCTGTTAAGTCGAAGGAAGGAGGAAGCTGCTTCCGCAGACACTCCAACATTTAAACACTTCAACACGCATCCACAATAAATGAAGTCAAACCTTTCCCATCTCTGTTCACCTCCTTCTTAAATCATATAAAATTACCTTTGTTTAATATAAAACTCTTCCTATTACTACATTATATTTTTAACTACATAGTTCACAATATACATGGAATTTTTTTTTACATATAAGTCGCAACAATTCAATAATTAATCAAAGACTTGGTCCTTCACGAAAAAAATTGAATATTAATTGTTCTTACAGAAAACAAATAAGATTAATTAGGTACAAGTTTACTTTATCCATATAGTCCGTTATTTTTTCGGTTGGCCTCTTCTCATTTGGTATATATCGGTTTAGATCCAAGAGGGGTTACCTGCAGAAGTGCAGAAGGGACTCTGAAGCCTAAATCAGCGAAAGCTCTCAAAATGTCAAATAAAGTGATTAATGAAGTAATAAATACGTACCTTTAATCTATGGGTCCAAGTGTATTTATAGATTATTAATTGTGTTTGATCATTCCATGGGTTGGACCCTAGCTTGGACCGTAGTTGGACCTGGGCTCTCGCTCAGGCCCCTAGTCCTGACTATCGTGGACTTGTTGTTTCTTAGGTGTTTTAGTTTCGCCAAGTCTTTTAGAATGGTCGTTGTGATCGGTTACTTCCTTAGTTGGCTTATGTCGTTATTGTTCGTATACTGTCCTAGGTTGATCGTTCCTTTAGCAGCTTTGGTTATGGGTTTAGGCCAGTTAGGCCTATGTCGACCTGAGCCGGCTACCTGGATTGTTTCCAGTATAGATGTGGTGATTGTTTATTGTTATTATTTGGTTGAGTTGGTCACGGTACACTAATAAAATTTTATTAAACTTTCTTGATATTAAGTATTTAAAAATTTGATATTTTTCTATAAGGATATTATACTTAATATACAACCTGGAAAGACTTCTACTATTTTTATGAAAAATATGTTGGATAATATACTTTCTCATCACTTTCAAAACCGTCATGTCACTATCATCGATAAAAACATTATGGTTATCTAACATATCTTTTAGGGGACTATTAAAAGTTTTAAATCACAAAATGAAGATGACCAGATGATAGAAAAATTAAACTATAAAAATTTAATTAAAAATATAAAAATTAAATACTCAATAAAATAAAAAATTAATTAAAACTTAATTAAAATACTTAAATTTATTAGAAATTTATAACAATTTAATTTTAATTAAAGAAACGGATGATTCTCTCACCATTCATAACAAAAATAGTATATATTAGATTTTAATAAAATTATATTATAATTTTTTTTATAAAAAAAATATTACTTATTATTCTCACAAAAAGGTATTTATTCTTGAGAGAAGTTTCAACAGGTCAAATAATCTTTTGATATCTGCACAGAGTTGATGACATAGATTAAGAAGATATTCATTAAAGAAAAATTCTTCTCCCATTAAAAATATCAGTGTATATAAATATTAAGTTGAAAATTGAGTGAATACCCTCTCCAATATTATTATGTATTCAAAAACTTAAAATAAAAATAAAAATGTAAATAACTAAAAAATATATTTAATTGTATAATTAGGCAAATAATATTACATATTTCTCTCGGTTAATAAATTTGAATAATTTACGTGATTGATAAACATAAATAAATAAATAAACATATGCAAATATCAGTATTTATTCAAAATATTCAAATACTAACTATATTTGATTATTGATACATGTATAATATTAAATATTAAAATTTTGAGGTCAAAACCCTATAAACACATTAATTCTTCCGTCCTTGACTACCTAAGAACTAATAGCAGAAAAGTCAAAGAAGTGGACTAGGGAGAGTTTGAAGTTGAAAATTCACTACCCAACCTGTCATACACCACTCAAAAAAAAAGAAATGTTCATAATTTTTTTTTTCTTTTGCAGTGATTTGTCAGCATAACTTTTCTCGTTTTATATTTAAAGTGTTTTTTTTATCAATAAAAAATAATAAAATTAAAGTAAAATACTTGATATATTAAAGGTGTTTTATTTTAAAAACAAAAACAGTCTTATTCCATATTAAGAAGATAACATTTTTCATTAAAATACGAAAAGAAAAAAAAATGTGTACTCCGATTACGGTCCAAAATGTGATGCTAGTAGATGGAGTTGCCATATCTTACCGAATAAAAGGAAATTTGGATTTGCACCTCAAAAATATAATTTAAGCTTTCTTTATAAAAATTAACAAATATATTTCTTCTATTTTTCAAGTTGCTTAAATTTAAAAAAAAAAAATTTATATTTAAATAGAAACAATTCTTTTTCAGAAAATTAACTAGTGTGTTTTATGTTCCGTCCTTGAGTGTTTTGAAAGGAAATGTGAAAATGGTGTGTAGGAATTAGGGAAAAATAATTTAAAGTGAAATCTTCCATAAAAATGAAAACTATATCTGCACGACATCTTGTTGAGTGATATAAAAATACTGCATATAATACACGTTTTTTTTTTTACTTTGATTTAATAAAACTATTCACTGGTTGTTGAATTACTTGCATGGGTATAGTAATTTTATAATGTTTATCACATTTCATTTTTTTAATCATTACTTGGAAATTTGTAATCATTATTATTGTAGTTAAATATAAGTGATTTTACATTTATTTTTCTTTGATAGTTATGTTTATAAGTAATTATGTCAGGTTTTATAGTTGAGATGTAAAACAGTTGGTGATAACTAAAGTCTGGATCATATTTGATTATGTAGTTTCATTTTTATTATTATGAGTTTTTGTACTTTTCATAACTTGTTTTGCTTTGTGGGAAAACTGTCTGTCAAATCCAACTGAATGGTTGTTGCAAATTATAAGCATTTTAACTTTTACAATTTTTTTTCTTCCTTTTCCAAATTATTCCTTACATTTTTCTTAATTTAACTAGCAAGCCATGCATTTTTCTTCCTTTCTCTTTCTCTTTCACTAATGTAAAACTATAACTAAATATACAGGTGTACTTTGTCTTTTATGTTCATGCATCTAGACATATACAAGTGATTAAATGATTGTTTGATATAAATTGAAAAAATCAATAACTAGCAATCTTTTTAAAAATTCAAATGAAATTAGATGACCAAATTAATAATTAAGTCAATAATATTCAAACTTGTTTTCTTAAAGTTCATAAATATTCTCTTGCTCAGCTAACACTTAATTCACCCACAAATTAAGCACATGTTGTATCAAAATTACTCACATTTAACCAAAGGCACCAATGTATATTGTGAATTTTAGCTTATCGAGGAAAAATTCTACTAGCTTAGTGATCATGGAAAGATTTTACAAAAACAATATTTAGGAAAAAATATGACTCATCTTACACAAAAAACTTTCAGGTTTTTAATGGGCAAATTTCGCATTGAAAATTTTATTTAAAAGTTACTTAATAATCAAAGCTCTGAAAATTTCAATTCAATTCGTTGAATTTCATCCAACAAGATATGGTTTGTCTAACAATTATATAATTAACAAGATCACCAATCAACTAGATTAAGTTTTTCTCTTCCTTTCTTATGTTTAATACTATATATATATATATATATATATATATATATATATATATATATATATATATATATATATATATATATATATTTCATTCTAAAATAACATCAATATAAACCGATTTGATTTGACTCAATCGATTTATTTTAACTTTTCAATATTCAATCTAACATAAATTACTAAATGTATACGGATCAAACAAAACATAAAGCTTGCATAAAATAAAATATAGTGAGCAAATCACTTTTGTATTCAAATCATTTAACCTATTTAACCTATGATATTAAAACTTAATCTAGATTTTGTTACCTCTGAAAACTTTCGCATATAAGTTTGAGCTCTCCAAAACCACTTCTGTCATATGAGAGCCACAGGATCAAAATATAATAGAAATTCATTTTTATCTTATAGTAAAATTACATGTAACATTCCTAACCCTCTGAACATCCAAAATTGTCCAAAACTAACTCACTAAAAAGGAGAATAGGAACTTACTTAAAAAAAATCCATAGAATAAATTGCTCTATTATTTACTAGGATTCCTATTATGAACCATGATACAAAAATAAAGAAAAAAAATAAGTAGATTTCTAAAAAGAAGTCGAATAATATAAATAAAAAGTGTTTCATAAAGATAATCATTTTTCTGGAATAAAATTTTAATAGATGTTTTTATTTATTTATAGATTTTATTATTTAACAACAAAATGTCTGTTTGTTTTTTAAATATATAACTTATAGTTTTAAAACAATTCATAGGTCCAATCATGTTACTATGAATAAAATTGTACTAAATTCTGATCATAAATATCAAACAAGAATAATATGTTATCTATTTTTTTTTATTCAATATAGTATTATTTGAAGAAGAAAAATCAGAACGGTGAAACTTTAATAAAGGACAAGAAAGATGAGTGGCAGCTAGTTATATCTATCATCAATTAAGAATAGTTGGTCCTACTCGATGGCTAGGCAATTTGAAAAGGCATGTACATAATTTATGACATCAAATTCCATTACAAAACAACAAAAATATATTTCATAGTTTCAGTTTTTATTTCGTCGACCTTTTAGCTGTATATTCATTCACATCAATTTGAGATTATGTGGATTCAGCCGTTGATGTCAATTAATAAATTTGCCAAACAAAAAAGACAAAAAAATGAAATTAAAAAATAACACAAAGTAACATCTTTCATCTTTTAACCTTGTTTCTGTTTCCACTTCTAACGTGTTTGTTTATAATTGTTTTAGCCACCAGAATTTTTAAAATGGGTCAACTTAGTAACTGTTGACACAGTTTGAATGGGTACCAATAAAATAAACGTGGATAATTGTTCACCTAATAAGGAAAAGAAATTGCAAAAACGTGAATGCAAGTATTGAGAAACAGTTCACACTTTCCATTCCATTTCTTTTAGTTTTGTCCTAGTAGTAATATTTGGATTCGATTTCCAATTACTTACAAAAATTAATTAAGTTTTAATTCAATTCTATAGAATTTTTAAATGAGAAATTTTAAAACTCTTATTTTATTTAATGTTCAATATTTTACATTTTTAATTGTCTGATTTTTAAAAAAATTTACATTTTATCTGGAGCGTTGTTTTACATTTTAAATGATGTAATTAATTATTTTGTTAATTTGGATATTTTTACTTTAACTCTTCGTAAAAGAATTTATTATATTTATTATCTAATTTTAGTTTTTATTGTCTAAATTTATAATTTTATACTTGAAACTACAAAATAAATAATTATTTCAAGTAATAATAAAAATTCAATTATAAAATATAAATTTTATAAACACTTAATAGATATTTTTTAAATTCATAACTGAATTAAAAAATATAATTTTTTTATTAAACTTAATTATAAAGACTTAAAAATTAATTAATCAAATAAAACTCAAACCAAAATGTTCACCTATTTAATCTAACTAAAAAGATATAAATGCATGACCTCATAGTATAATAACATTACTTTATTTCACAATGTACAAAATTAATCACATTTAAAATTATTCATACTTAAATTATATATTAAAAAAAATGACATCAACATATCATAAATATATCAAATCACTTTCCATTCAAAAGATTAATACTATAAATTATTTTTAAAATTTAACAATAAATTTATAAAGATTTATCCTTCCTTATATATTATTCAACTTGTACACTGGTATTATTCAACTTTCTTTATAAATTATAATTAAACAACAAGGTTAGCTTTTTATAATTCAGGAAAGACTTACTCTGCTTTGATGACGTGGCACCAAGAAATATCGCTCTAAAAGAATATCAAATAAATTATTTAATTATTATTAAATTAAAACTTTGAAAGTGAAATTATTGTGACTTTTACGAAAAATTACGACAACATCAATTATAATTAAATGACAGTGTATATTTTTTATAATTTACTAGAAGACTTGCTCTTCCTTAATGTTAATTTGGACGAGGTTGCACCAAATAATACTGATCTAAGGAGTATCGAAGAAATTATTTAATTATTATCAAATTAGTTCTTGAAAGTGAAACTATTGTGACTTTTACTGACAATGAATCTGAACACCACAAAGTTCATAAAAGCTCTTGTTCAGTAAAAGAGAGGAGAACTAGTCATAAAAGAATAATAATAAAAAATAGTGAGAGAAATTAACAGTTCTTATATTATAAATAGCTTCAACCACTTTGCTCATGGTTTAGGGGTCCCTATTACCATTTGCTCTGTCTTGAAAAATTCAATTTTTTCTTCATTTCCTTACACATTTAGCTATGGAGAACTTGCTGGGTCTGCTCAGAATTCATGTTGAAAGAGGTGTCAATCTTGCAATCAGGGATGTGGTGAGCAGTGATCCTTATGTTGTCATCAAACTGGGCAAGCAGGTACGTTTTTTTCCACTTTTGTCATCATCAATTTTCTCACTTTCTTCCATCTTTTGCTTCTGCGACATGTTCCTGAAAGTCTTGACTTGTTCTCTGTTAATTTTTCTCTTGATTTCTCTTCTCTATTCTTAATCCCCTTTTTTGTGTCTTCTTCTTTCATCTTAATTCTCTGATTCCCTTCCCCCTCTTTTGTTAGCAGTTCTAACTCTGATGCATGCTCATCTTTCTTGACTAAAAGTGGAGTATCTGTTTCATTTTTTGTGTCATCTCATTATCCACCATAGATGGCTCTAGAACTTTGTTGGAGAAGAAGATGAATTTGAAACAATTAAAATAATATATAGTATCTCTGTAAGTCAACATTTTTTAGAGAAAGTGACTAATTCAAGTTGGAAGCTCATAGTCTCCCTCTCTTACATCCTTCAATATAGAGACAAAATCTGAAGATTTGCAACTTGCATGTACAGTAAGTGGGGAAGATGAGGCAAACCAACAAGTCCAGTAATAACAGATTAAAATAAATTAGAATTGTACAAAGATATGAAACCTTGGAAGTATTAAAATATTTTTCAACAAGCAAGTTACTTTGAGTTAAAAATGGATATGGCCGGCGCATAAATTATAATAAATTCTGTCTAAGCTGTCTTTGATCAGCTAAATCAAGTGTTGGCCCTCTTCTCTTGTTTTGTTTTTGGGATTTCTTTCTAATAAAAAAGTGAGGATAAAATTCCTGTTTGCATCCCAAAGTAGTCTTTTCTGACCTTTTTTATTTTTTTTCACTAGAACTAGATTCTGCACTCTGGCACTGCAACTCAATAACTTAAATATGGATATGCAGAAAACTTCATGTGTAAGGGGTGATTAAGTTATATCTTAAATTTCTATCTACACAGTAGTTAGAATGTTCAGTATAATTAATTATGTGTTTTTTCCAAATTTTGGGTTATGTTACATGGCATTAAATAGTAGATAGCAGAATGAAACCTTGTGCTTTTTTACACATCCATCTCATTGCTGCATTTTATGTCTCTTGCAGAAGCTGAAGACTCGGGTGGTCAAGAAGAATTTAAATCCTGAATGGAACGATGACTTGACCCTGTCTATTTCAGATCCTCATGCTCCAATCCATCTTGTAAGTAACTCTTTTTATAATGTCTGTGTTTCAAATTTCAATGCAATACCAGAGAACAAAACTTTGGTACAAAATGAACAAAATGAAAGCTATATAGACCATCTGAGACAAACATGTTAAATACACAGTAAGGCCATATGAATATTATCATAGCATCAAAAGATGTAAACTTTAGAGTCTATAAACAATAACTTATGCGTGTTTTTCTGAAACAATGTTCAGCCTTGTCTGTTGCTTATTGTGCATATGGAAGATCATTAAAATATAGATCAATTCAATTTATCAGCAAATTCTAGCAATAATGTTCTTATGTTTTGATGCAGCATGTGTATGACAAGGACACATTCAGCTTAGATGACAAAATGGGAGATGCTGATTTTTCCATTGGTCCATTCACTGAAGCAGTGAAGATGGGCTTGACAGGTCTCCCCAACAATACCATAGTTACAAAAGTGTTACCTAGCAGACAAAACTGTTTGGCTGAAGAGAGTCACATTGTGTGGAAGGATGGCAAAGTTGTGCAAAACCTGGTTCTTAGACTAAGAAATGTAGAGTGTGGGGAGGTGGAACTCCAGTTGCATTGGATTGACATTCCTGGTTCAAGGCATCTCTAGGTCACAGTCCAAGACATGATGACCACAGTCCAAGACTTGGCATATTGTAAAGTTTAGACTTGCAGCTTCATAAACCAGCAACACCTTATGTTTCATATTATGCTACCCTTTTACTCTTTTGCACAACTTCAAAATTGTTCAATATTGGTTTGCCATCTATGGTGTTGCAATTAGTAGTAATTAGTGAAGAAGAATGGGAGAGGTTGTTTCTCTAGGTGTAGTTTAGAATCATCTTCCAGTACCGTGTAATAATGTGCAAGAAACTTAACATATAGATTTTGCGCTTATATGTTAGTCGCTAGTCATATATCAATTTTTTCTATATTGATTGTTTGGACATTTATTGGTGCTATATGGTTTATATGATACCTAGGTAAATCACTGATAGTTACAAAGTATATCTGGATCACTTGCCAATGTGCTAAAGTAGAAAAATCACCTTTACTTTATATACTTCTTTTTTGTGAGTTAAAACATACCATTCACATATAGATTTTCATGTAGTAATATGTTAGAGTTTCAAGAAAATAATAAAATATTATCTATACATAATTGAGTCCCAAGAAAATCATAAAATTATATTGTAGAGAGAGTTGAGATTCAAAAGATATCATTAAACCATTATCCACCAAGAATTGATGGAAATACATTCATTTTTCATTATGAACTCATGCTATTGCTTTTCAACTTATAAAAAAAAAATGCAATTCTTAAAAGGGAACCTTATGTTTTATAAGATAATCTTAATCATTTAATTATAAAATTAATAGTCAATAATATGCGCTTATGTATAGCAAATTATGAATATATTAAAATATGAAGCATTAATATTTATAATATTTCTTGTACAAGGTTCATAAACAATCATCTTCAAGGTGAAAAATAATCAGCTTTACACATAGGAGATGATAAAATCAAACTAAAACTGATGATTTTTAAGAAAGAAGAGGCCAAACCACACGGTGAATCCTCCACCGTTCATTGATGCAAAACTCAACGTGCTGATTATTGTGCTTGTTCATTTTCTAAATTTCATCTTCTATCAAAACGGTGTCACTTCCAACCCCTGGCCACAAAAATCACTCACACTATTGGCCTTGATAAAAGAGTAAACATGAACCATAGCGGTGTGATCTGAACCAACTTCACTGCACAGCACAAGGGATTCAACCATCTACTCCTATTCTTCACACTCTCTGTGTGTAAGTGCTTACATTACATTGAGGTTTTGTTCATTAATAACTTTTTTTTTTTTTTCTGAACAATAGAGTGTAGTTTAGTATTATCAGGGACATCCACTAGTTGTTACCCAGAGCATCATTAATCCTCAATCATGTTAGTGGATTCGGTTTTGTTCGCAGCTGTATCGCAAGATTCATGACAGACGAGAATTTCCCTCTTGCTTGTGTCGCTCTTCTAAATACTCAATTCATTCAAGAACAAAGGAACTTCAGTTTTCAGTAGAGTTTCATGGTAAAATCTTGTGGAATAGGACTTTGGATTGGAAACAGTAAAATCATCCTGTGGTCGATGTTTGGGCCTCACATACTTGTGTGCTTTCTAATACTGTAAATTGCTTTGGGTATTGTTGTGCCAAATAGTTTTAATTACTGTTGATGAGATTATCTGTATGTTAGGGGACTAGTGGCTCCTTCCATGGGGGAAGTTTGTGAATCTGCATTCGTGTTGGAGATAACCTTTTGTGCTGGAAACTCCCGTTTAGAGTTCACTGTTAATTGTGGATGATAGCAGAGGGTTGTATCCTTGGTAATTAGCAGCTCATAATGAGTTAAATAAAGAAGTAAAGAACCAGTAAATCACCTTCATTTGAAGTTAGGTTTCATTATTGATCTTGAGGAATCTCTGGGTTTAAAGAATGTTTTGGGCCACTATGGAAATCTTATCAACATGACTGATTTGTTTATAGAGTAAGTCATGACAATTTAAGTTTGAACGTTTTATGAACAATGAGCTATACTATGAAGGAAAAAGAAATTTGTTGTGTTGATGGACTGGGACATTGTTGATACCTGATAGATGTGAAACTAAGCTACTTGACACCGAGGATGAATCTTGTCACCACAACCTAGTTCTCTCTATTGATATTTTAAATTATTTGTCATTGAATTCAATTTCCTAAGGTAATTAGTTCATGTACATTTTAATTGGGCTGGATCACCTTGGTGATATTCAACGAAAATATTCTTTTAGAAATTAAAAAAAATACTTTAATTCACATGATTTGACATGAATCTTTTCTAACTTTTGGTTTATAAGTGTTGAAACTTGACAGTAAAACAAAATTTGAAACACTTTTCTCAGAATTCTTTTCATGTGTTCCCTTTAGGTAATTTATCCTGACATTTTGGTTTTGTAAAGTTACTCCCGTTCATTCATTATATCTGCTTGAACAGGTCCTGATGCTCTGCTTTTTTCTTTTCTCTTTTTGGCAGGGGAAGTAACAATCACTTCATAATGGAAATAAGTATTGCAAGGTAAACCTACACAATATATAATAATGAATTAACCTTGAGGATGTGTGAAGCGTTATCATTGTTCTTAATGCCACCTCTGCATCCTCCCTCTCCTTTGGTCCTCCCCCTAACCCTAAAAAAGGGAAGTTTTTTTTTTGGGGAGGGGGGTTATAAAGTAGTAGTCTTTGCTTTTGGTGAATTGTATACGTTGTTATACATTATTATCATGTTTCAAGTTGAGATACTAATCACCATATTTTTCTTTCGTAATTTGAGTAGGCCTCATCTTGAAACACGGGGAGTATTCTTTTCAAATATTTCAAGAACAATAGCATGGGAAAGCTCTAAGAAACCTCCATGTACTGTGGCTGCCTTAAGTTCTACACAGGACTTTCACAGACTGGCCTCTTCCTGTCAAGCTTTTACTTCTGTGAATCCTAAAAGGCATTTAATCTGTAGACCAAACTCCATGCCGACTAGTTTACAGGAATCTGCATCTAATGGAGATAATTCGCTTGAAGGTGAGAATCCACCTATAGACTCAGAAGTGGAGACTTTGGCACAACCACCTACCCGTGAACAGGTATTCTTTATCCAACTTACAACTGTCTTTTTGAAATCGCACAACTACCATTTGATTACAGACATGTTCTTAACTTTGAAAACAGCTGAAATTTAGGAAATGCTTCTTAATTGTCTGACTATGTTATTTTTCTCGTTTTTGAGAGCAGATGAAGCCATTGTTTTGAGATTATTTTTAGCATGGCCTTGAAGTATTAATGTATCTTGTGAGCTATAAAAAATCCTTCACTCTGTTGAAACCACTTCTCTTTATCTACTTTTGTCTCAGTTTGCTTCTCTGTGAAAATAAACTGGGAAGTTCTTTAGGTTATAGTCTATTGCGTAAGAAAAAGTGAAAAATAAGCAGACTTGGAATCCTTCACTCGCTGTGGTGTTATTTTCTTTGTGCATTTTTCCTTTACTTGGCTTTGTGTTTTTTTTGATGCTGAGAGGTAAGCAGTCTTTATTTCTGAAACACCACCTTATATTACTTTATCCTCTAAAAAAATTGATTCTCCGTTAATATACTTCTTTCACGGGGATGCAGAACAACAAATAGACTTGGGACAAATCAAATGTAAGGATCAAGGAAAGCTAATAAAGAGAAACTATTTCAAGTTTTGAAGTTGAGTTTTTTCGGTGAAATATTATTTAAATAGGTCTCACATTTGTTTTTAGTTGCGGTATTATTTTCTAAAATAAGAGAAATCAAACCCGAAGAAATGGTTCTCTAAGTTCCAATAACTGAACAAACACCTTTATTTTGTGCAGTTATTTTGAAGAGATTGCAATAGCCGAGACTAATTGTATTTTTTCACTTCCTTTGTGTGATTATTTTGGGAGATAACTTAATATGGTGAAGTTACATGTTCAGTTTGTGTTTACTTTATTGGGCTTAAATTATCTCACATTCTAAGAAATGGCTAGTATGTTTTTGGCCAGGGCGATTACACTTGTTCAAAATACATTCTTTTTGTGACCGTGTTTGCAACTTGAAATTAATATATCATACTTAGACCTTCTGTTCCAAATCTTGTTAATCAGATAATGGCACTGCTTGCTGACGCACAGAGAGAAAAACTCACTAAGAAGCTTAGTGAAGCCAACCAGCAAAATCGATTCCTAAAAAGACAGGTTCTGCATTATGTTTGATATCTTTTGCATTGCCCTTACATTGACACTAAAGTGCAATTTTCTTAATGATAGTGACTTTTCCTGTTTTTGCAATTTACGCTAATTGCCTAAATGGTCAAAGTTGAATCACATTCTTGTATAAAAAGTTGGGAAATCTTATTTGTGCCAACCTATAGATGATTCATTGGAAAGACGATTCACTGATGTCATAATATGCACATGGGATGGTAATAAAGCAAGTATTGGTTATTTATTGAATTCATAGGTTATAGACGCCATGATCAGAAGTTAGAATGAAGACGTATGAATGGCAAAGTTCCTTGCGCTAACATCCTGTACCGACTTTTTTTCTCTGCAGTTGAACGTAAAGGAGGATGCATTGGTTAAATTCAAAAGTGAACTTGGTGTCATGGAGCTTGAAATTCAGGTTTAATTTATATCTACCTTCTCACTTTTTATGCTGTTATATATTGCCAACTTTTCTTGGTTTGATATTTGGTGATCTAGAGTTTTCATACTTTTCAACTGAATGAGTATACTTATACCTTTCAATACTCTGTTGTATCTTAATTACTATTGATTTAAGAACCGACTCACGAAATTTTACAGGACTTTCCGTGGAAGTTTATCTCTTCTATTCTCATTTCATACAGAAGTTGCACCTCAGGAATACTCTTCCTTCGTGTGCTTGCTGTAATGTTATACTCTTTTTATCTTCAAAAGAACTCCAAGTCATCGATATTGAAAACATAAATCAAGTTATCATAGGATAATATTAATTTAAAATTTTGTTAAAGCTTGTATAATGTTGAAGTGATAACTTAATGTATAATATCAAAGTTTTGTGTCTGAAAATATATAGATAAAAAATGCTGATTGTAAATTATAAAACTATTTCAACAATTACATTTATTTGATAAAGCTTTTAATAATTAAAGCTAGATTATATATGTATAAGATGATCACGAGTAAAAGAATGTCATCCAACGGACTAATTACTGTTTAATTCTCCACTCAATCAGTTATTGTGCTCTTCAGGCATGCATTGGTAATTGTAGTATGCTTGATACTTGGCTTCCTCTCTTAATTCTTTTGCTGCTCTGTAATTGTTTAAACGTTAAAAGCTGATAAGAATCATATTGAGACATAATGAATGGTTTACTTTGGGGTTAGGCTTTAGCTAGACTAGCAGAAGAAATAGCTCAATCCGGTATTCCAGAAGGTTCGAGGAAGATCAATGGAAAGTACATTCATTCTCACCTTGTTGCTAGATTAGAAGGTATAATGATCCAGAAGTGTATTTTATAGTTCCGGATAACTAGTTGCTGATGTTTGTGTAGAATATATTAATGAAACCTCACAGCATTGTGTTGCCAACTTGGCTTCTTTTGTGTCCTTATCGATGCAAATGCCTTGTTTTGCCTACATAGCCGTACATGACCAACTGAAGGAACAAATAAAGGATGTCGATGCGGCACAATCAAAGAAGGTTTCCGTGTTTTGGATTGGCATGGCTGAGGTAAACAAATTCAAGATTAAACCTCCAAATATGTTAAATAAGAATTTGGTTTGAAATTATGGGAATCGTGTATTGCTTTCATTAATTTATATAGCTTTCTGTAGCATGTATAAAAAATGTAATAGAATTATTACCTGATGCAACTAACTTGAATCAGTGGAAGTTATCTCTTCCCTCTCCCTTCCTTACTAGTCTCACAAAAAGCTTCAGCTTTGTCAATAAACACATAAATTTCTTTGCATACAATGCATATTATATTATCAAGCTATTTCAAACCTGAGATTTGATTTCTCGAGAAGTTGCATCCCATGTACAAGTACAAGAGTATAATATTAGTACATTAATCTCTGGAAATTTGATTTTCAGCACCAGGTATTCGGTTTAAATGTTCAGGATACAAAATAGTTGCTCTATGAAGCCTTGCAACATTATGGTATAGTGTGGCTTCAAAAATTTAATATATTTGCTAATGCCTTGCCCGTTTGAACTTTCATTTTCCATCAGAGCGTGCAAGTTATGGGATCCTTTGATGGCTGGAGCCAAGGAGAGCACCTTTCACCGGAATATAATGGTTCTTACACGAAGTTTTCAACAACATTGTTGCTCAGGCCAGGAAGGTACCATTTTTCTAAACTTGTGTAGCTTTTGAACTCACCTTATAACCTGGAGTATTCTTCAAACTCGAAAACAATAATTGTTGTGTAGGTATGAAATTAAATTCTTAGTAGATGGTGAATGGCAGCTGTCCCCAGAATTCCCCATTATTGGTGAAGGGTTGACGAAAAATAATTTGTTAGTTGTTGAGTAATGATCCATATTTTCATTTCTAGTAATAGAATACGCATAAACTTGAGTGTTATTTTGTGTAAGTTATTTAAATTATCTTTGTTATAAATACCCACCAACACTTTTGACTGTTGTAAAGTGTATGACATTCCTTATATTAAATTTTAACTAATTTGAAAATTTTAAGTTGCAATTCTAACACATTTTATGCTTGTAATAGTTAATGAACATAACATACAATGTGTATAACTTCTTTTCTTTGACGAAGTAGTTGGATATACTTGGTCATTTTCTTAAGATTGAGATGAAAATGAGATAGAATAGGTTGTAAGATGAAAATAAAACTTTAAGTAATTTAAATTTAAACGACAATATTTTTAAAAAGTTTCACTTATAATAGCTTCACAAATTATCTTTTAAAGTTTCTACTAATTTCAAATTAAAGAAATTATCTTTAAAAGAATCACTAAATTAACTAACATGTCTCAAATAGCAAATTCAAAATTTACCGAATTAACTACAAACTTTAATTCTTAAAGGGGCAATGTAGCAGAAAAAGCCAACACATTATATGGATAGCATGAAAGTGCATTCTATTATCTCATTATATTTTTAAAGAAGCATTCATAATTGTGACAGATTTAATAGTAAGCATGAAGTTGAAATAACAAATCTCAAACATAGTTAAGGAGTTTATTTTTATTTTTTTCTTCCTGCATCCGCACACGTCTATTAGATGGATAAATATTTCTTTTGAAATCCTTAGCAATTACCGAATACATGTTATTTGAGATATATTAAAAATAAATAAATTATACATTTTTGTTAACAAAAAGGTTAAATGAAGAGGGTTCCAGATACATAATTCAAAACAATGTCAAATATATATTCTGAAATATAATCAAATGTTTCTCAAAGGATATTTCAAAATAATAATTAAACTTAGTACTATTTAGATAATTTCAGAAGAAGAAAAATAAAAATATATTCTGAAATAACATCTTCGCTATACCTGACATGTTAAGAACAGAGAAGGGAAATTTTGAAATTTTAAAAAATATATAGAAGGGTCATAAAAAATACACAAGGGGTGGAAGAGATAGAGAAAATGAAGTGTTCCGCTGCACTTAATAAGTCTCACATTGTTTAAGAGTCGATGTCAGACACAGTTTAAATATTTTTTTTTCCTCTGTCTTTCGAGATAATTTTTTTAAGAATAAAATTGTGTTGGAGTATCTCCATATTTCAGAACGGACGATACTTACAATTTGTTGTTGTTTGTGGTATTAATATACAAACTCATTATTGAAAGGAGATGACCTTACTTCACTAATGGTTTCAATCATGTAAATTAAGACATTAAGTGATGAGAAGTTGAGTCAAACTCTCATACTCTTATTTTTGTTATTTGTTCAATGAGTTTGTCTTAACTTATTGAGTTGAACTTCATGTGTAGATCTTAAGTGATAAGAATGAATCAAGTGAAAATATTTTGGTAAGACATACTTAAAATAAGAATTTCAAAATGTTATACTTTGGATTTGATAGTAAAAGTTGAGAAGAAAAGTGAAAGAGATTTTAGACTCAACTATTTACCAACATTTAGGAGATATAAGGTTTGTTTGAGTGTTTGAATGATTTTTTGTTTTATAAATAAACATTTTCTATATAATAAAAGTTAGTAAAAATTAGCTTATCTAAAACTAAGCATCAATCTAACTATACAAAGACGTTATTATATTAGCTATTATTATTGTAGAATTTCATTTTAGAGGAACTACCTCATTTAAGAGTATTTATACATTTTCGGTCAATTACACCCTTGTTCAATCATAAATTCATGTAATTTAGTCTGGTTGAATTTTATAATATTATACTCTTACATCATAAATGAGAAAATAACATTTTAAATACATTCTCTTAATTATATGCTTTTATATTTGCATCTTAAAACTACATTTTATTAACAAACTGCCTACACAAAACTCCCACGAACCATATTAATCCACCATCTTTTATCTTTATATTTTTACGCTTATAATTTTTTGTGTCTATTCTAAATTAAATTCCAATAAAATTCAAGACAATATTATCAATATATGGTTACAAATAAATCTTACACCACAAAGTAAATTGTTCATTCTAAATTAAAAAAAAAAAACTTGTATACAAAACAATATCTGTTTATTGTAATTTTAAGTACACCATTATTGCATGTTAGAAAATATTTATTTATTACAAATATTAATTATATAAAGTAAATATTTATTCCATACATTACACCGGTAAAAGACTACATATTTTATATAATAACTGCATAATGATTACTGCTGAGTGATTAAAAAATAGCAATAATTATTGTCAACAAATATTTTAGTCCGAATTATCGATGACTTATAAAATCAGCCAAGTGTCCAATTATTCACCATAAAATACGAATGATAGTCTTTTCTCAATTGACAATAGAGGTATTAACTCTTACATAAATATTATTTTAAACTTGAATATCACTATGGTAGAATGGGACATAATAACTATTTTGAACAAAATCTGAAACTGTAAATGAAAAATATAATTAAAAAAACTTTGACAAAATAACGTTTTAACTTTTATATTACACAAGATAAATGTTTATATTATATGACTTCAAAAGAAATTTATACAATAAATACAAAATTTTAAATTCCTAAAATATATTTTAAAGTATAGTAAACAATTTATATTTTTATACAAGATGGATTTTAATTATTGATTAGCATTAGTTTCATTTAAAAATATTAAATCTCAAGCTACTTATCTTTTAACTTTTAATGTATATATTACTTTATTATATTTTTAATACATGATTTTTTATTTAAATTTAATGGGAATTATTGATAGCTACAATATCCTTTGAATCTTAATTACAAATCTAAAGTTTAAGTTATATATTGAAAATAATTATTTACTATATATGTTAATTATAATATAAAAAAGTATTCGTCTTATAAAATACACCGAAAAATACTATTTACTTTAAATCAAATATAAAATAATTAGTAACTAAAAAGCTTAAAATCTTAAATTTATTGTCACATCAGATTCTGCAAAGCAAAGAGTATTTTGCAAGAGCCAAATATCAAATCGTAGCAGCACTGTAAACTTTAAGATCTTTCTTTTCGTAACATTTTTTATTTGGGTTTCACAAAATTTTGGAAGAAGTAAAGAGAAAGCATTTTAGTGGAAATCGACAATATTTACTTTTGATCCTTCCTCGTATTGTGGTTTTATTATTTTGTTTAGTCTCTTCACAATATTCAATTTTTATTTTAGTTCTTAGATTTTTTTTTTCATTCTGAATTTGTCTGTTTAAAAGTATTTAAAAAGGACTAAAAAAATAAATAATCTGCTTGTCACAAGATAAAGAAAAACTATAAAAAATAAAATAAAACGACAAGAATCAAAATTTTAAAACGGGAAATTTTAAAAACCAACCATTCGAAAAAGGTTGGAAAGACTAAGAAAAACATAAGCCATAAAAGCAATTAAGAATTGGGTGCATTGATGTGAAGTTGAAAAGAAAAAAATAAATAATTTGGGAGGTAGATTTAGGAGGTAGAAGATGCTAAGTTTGACGAATTAGTTTATGAATGAAAAGAAAAGAAAAGAAAGAATAAAGAAAGGTTTATCGAAGACCTTACCTGCCCTTCAAAAAGAATCTCCCACCAAAGGGATATTCCACTTTTGCTTCTTCATTCCAATTATAACAATGCACAATTTAGAGCCTCAAAATCAAAGTCTTCATCTTTATCATCGATCACTTCATTCATTCACTACACCTTCAAAAGCTGCAATTCCATACCCCTTCAATTGGAACTCTCCTATTTGTGAGGAAACTCCTATAAAATTGTTCTGTAGTATCCTCTATATTATCTTTTAACGCATTCGTGTTTATAAGGATTTTCGTTGCAGAGTCATTATTAAAATCGTATGGTGTTTATTATATAATATTTTGCTTTAAATTTAAGGTTTAGTCATTCAATAGCTTTTGTAAAGGGGAGAAATTTACAGAGAAAAGAATCTTGGGATGAAACCACCTTTTTAATTATATTTTCCAATGCTTTCACGATATTTTGAATCTTTTAATAAAAAGAACTTGATTGTCTAATACAAAAGTTTTGGGATTATGTAAACCATTTTTTATTAAATCTCAAGAGTAATAAAAAGACTTAAATGCAAAATAATAAATTAGTTGCAAGTCACTTAGAAAGGGTGTTATCGGGATATTTAGATGCAAGACAATATATTATTTTTAGCATATTTATATCAACAATTTTTTTAGTTAATTTTTCCATATTTCATAGACCAAATAAAATATTTTTTCAAATTATATATATATCATAATGTAAAAATAATAAAAGTAAAATTGAATATTTTATAAATATTCTATTGAAATTAACACATTTTTCGTCATATATTCAAAACAACCTTGAATGAATTCTTCAATAAATAAAGGGATTAGTATAATGAAGTTCAGTTTTTTTTTTTTGGATTTATTGGTACCGTTCTATACTAAATATTCGCTGATATTGGTATATTAATTTTTTTAATATAGTTTAAAACATTAAAATTAATATTCATTAATATATTTTGAAAATGAAGTAAAAAAAATCAACAGAAAATCCAAAAAATTCAGTATAATGCTAATAAACTTTTGAGTCAAATAAATAATACATTTACCAATGGAAAACAAATAAAACATTTAATACAACATACTGAATACACATTGGGTAACAGTATAATTTAAAGGTGGTCCTAGGATGGAGCAAATCGAATAAAGTCAAAAGTATATATATATATATATATATATATATATATATATATATATATATATATATATATATATATTAATATTAATGAACGATCTAAAACAAGACGGAATAACATATTTTCTGAAAATAATTAGAGCAACTAAAGGAAATGAATTATTAATATACATAGAGAAAAAGGATATAAAGTGCTTAAACTTAGAGTTGAGGCAGAATCATGGTGACACCATAAGCTTCTGTAGTTTTCTTCTGACTCGTGGTTAATGCATTCTTCTTCAATCCTCTTTACTACTTTGCCTTGAATGTTGGGTTTGAGTTTATCTCTTTCTTTCATGCTCTGCTCCACCGCTTCATCGCGTGGCATCACACTTCACGCGTCGTCTTCTTCTTCTTCCTTCGGATCCTCCAAAACTGTGTGGTACTATCGCTGCCTGGGCCTCGACCCTTGAAAAGCTGCGATTTTTGGGGCCATTTTTCATCTGGGTGGGTGGGTGCCAAAATTTGAAGGAAGAAGATGAAGAGTGGTTTTGAGAAGATGGTGTTGCAGAAGAACAAGAAGAAGGGAAGGTACGAGGATGAGACAAGGAGGAAGAGTACTAGGTTTCTGGTTACGATTAACATAATGGGGAGTGCGGGACCCATAAGGTTTGTGGTGAACGAGAAAGAGGTTGTTTCTGCGGTCATTGAAACTGCTCTCAAATCCTATGCTCGTGAAGGGAGGCTTCCTGTTCTGGGATTTGATGCCACCAATTTCTTTCTTTACTGTGCAAATGCTGGCTTTGATGGTATTCTTCTTTCTCTTCTCTTCTTTAATCCTTTTTCAAATTCCACAAACTTTTAAAGTTGTTTAAACAAACACTTTTAGTTGCTTATTTGGATGTTATATATTCACACGAAGTTTCGTTTTAGTTTTTGCACTTGACAGCATTCACTTTTAGTTCTGATATGGATCATATATTTTCAATTACGTACATCACTTAATTCTTTTAGTTATATGATAAGGGTTAAAACAATGAAATTGAAAGATAAATCTTCAATTCATGGTTGTTCGTTAGTACAAACTTTTGGTTACAGAATAAAACTCTAAAGAAAAATAACATGAAACAAATTTAAGGAATCGAATCTAAATCTTATTTTCAAGAAATGCAATTTTATGAGTTTTGTAAGTTGTTTTTGACGTTATTCTACAATGAGGTGAAGTCAATTTCGTTTCTGATATATATATATATATATATATATATATATATATATATATATATATATATATATATATATATATATAATAAGAGGTGTAACTCTCATTCTAATTGCAAAATAATATTGAAAACAACCACTGAGTTTTATTCCCATTTTCATTTGGTGCATGAATTTGTACTAGTATTTGTCTTTTTGTGAGCTTGGTCTCTCTGCAATATGCGAGTTATATCAGAAAGACCATTTGTAATGAAGTATGTGACTGTCATTTGCTTGGGTTCGATAATCTATTCCCTCTAATGATGTTTTCATGCCTCTCTTATCGTTTGTTCTTTTTTCCTCGGAGAATGTCTCATAATTTAATAATTAAAACCAATATGAAATCATTCAATCAGTTGTCATATCGAAAACGATTGTGTTTTAAAATTACATTTAAATTCATATCTAAATCTATCATAATTGTACGAAGTATTAAACTATGGACAGCTTTCATTATTTTAATTAGTAACTAAATGACATCACATAACACGTTTCATCCATACATGTATTGATAGAACAGTGCAACATATTATAAAGTTTGGTTGATTCTGAAAAGCTAAAAGGGTTGTTGTTGTTGTTATTTTTCGGTGCTACTTGTTTAATACATAGCCGTGAGTCCATTGGAAGCGATAGGATCTTTTGGGGTGAGGAACTTTGTGCTGTGCAAAAAACAGGTTTACTCATCAAAAACAGCTCCACAATCTGAGCTTGTATCTCAAAAGAGCAGTGGTGGATGGAAGGCATGGTTGAATAAATCATTGGGTTTAAAGATCCTAAGCCATTAAGATATAATAATAACGTTTACATCTGAAAACGTTATAAGTTTCGACTCTGTACTGCATTGTGCTTTAGCTACTACGTATAATGTTCATCTTTTGTTGTACAATCCATCGGAAACAGCTTAATATTCAATAATGTATGTTACTATTGGCTTCTTCTTTGTTAGCACACATGATTTTCTTTTTTTCCTTTACAAATTTATACCTATGGTGGTTTCTTTTCATTCAACGTTAACTGGTTTTTGATTTCTAGAAAATGGATTCTAGTACTTGAAGCCTGGTCGTTCAAAAAGTTTGAGAGTTAAAGAATTATGGTTTCTTAAATTTTTCTTCTGGGTTCTGAGAAAGTAGTAGAGAAGAATAAAATCACTTAAAAAATAATATCTAATATTATAATGAAAAGTAGTTAAAATTTAATAATAATTTTTTTTTTTAATTTTAGTGTAAAACGTACAGTAATAGAAGTTAACCGACATGTAGGACAAAAAGGAGTTAATATAGATTTGAGTGCTTTTGAGGTTAAGGACCAAGGAAGGTTGTGTTTTGAGTTTAAGTGATTGGATTTCTTTGGAAATTTTACTCGAGTAATTAGCGACAAAAAATTGCGCCTAAAGTTAAAGATTGAAATTAAAATTTACAGAAAAATATGGAAAGAGTTATTCTTCAATTTATATAGCTTTTTTTTTCAATTACGTGTGTGAGATTAAAATCTGATATTTTTATTTATATATAGAATTAAAAAAATTTATTTATAAATAATTCTTGTAAGTCAAAATGTTTCAAATAATCATTTTCTTTATAATTTTACAAACATTTAACTTCATCCTTATTCACAAAGCTAATGATACGGTTACCGATCACAATTTTGACAAAAAAAAATTCTGTATTAACTAAATTTGAATATAATTATTGATTTTAAATTAATTATAAGATGAGAATGAATATATAAATATCAATTTCTTTCTCATCTTCATTTTAAAGTACTGGAACATTGATAATTTAAAAATTTATATTACTTTTTTTATCGTAACTTTTTTTCCAATATATATTTGGTTATTTTTTTATAATTATGTAACATTTTTTTTTATAATTATGTAACGTTTATTCAATTTTTTTTTCACATTTATATAATTATAATTTACTTATCATTAAAGTTTAATCTTTTGATATATGTTTTCTTTGTTGTGTTTTCTATTTTATTTAAAAGATTATTTAATTAATATTTGAAATCCTGAATTCATGAGGAAAGGTATATCTACGGAGATGGTGATAAAATGAAAGCTTTGTATACTTTTTGATTATGTGATTATGGGGGATAAAAATGAATTTGTATTTCATGCTTTGAAATGTTATAGTAGTCAAATCTACAATCATCTTATTCTTCTACCATTGGTACTTGCACTTTAATAATATTTTTGTATTATAATTATATATATATATATATATATATATATATATATATATATATGTTATTGCATTTTATAAAAAAATGCTAAATATTATTTTTAAGCAAACATTATGTAAAATGTTTATCATGTAATAAACAGACATAGTAGACTATACAAAATTTTCACAACACAAGATAGAGTGTATTTCATATGATAAACAATATTACACAATAGACTATAATATAATTTTCAGGTACAATCTATTGAAAATAAATATACAGCAACATGGAGTCATGTGCCATTTGGATTTTAACTAAATTAAGTTCACTTATCTTAAGTTAACTTCAATTTCAAGGCACTTTTAATTTGAATTCGAAATTAAAGATATCAACTCGAATTAAACATAATATTTAACAAAACTTAAAAGTTGATTTCGGTATTTAATCCTAATTCAAACATATATTTAAAATCACTCGAATAAAACAACATAAACATTATTATTATTATAATATTATTATTATTATTTTCTATAATTTTCTTTTTCTTTTTAATATTATCAATTATTATTATTCACGTAATATAAAATTTAGTCCCAACACTCCAACTAACTTTTAATTACTATATTAATATCTTTTATATCTTTATTCAGAATTAATAATAAGTAAAATTTACCTTAAATTTTAATTGAATTAAAAGTTAAAATATGTTATTTTATTCTTAATTTATATTTGAAATCGATTAAAAGTCCTACACTAATTATGATAAGGTTAATTCATAATATACTAGACAAATTAGTATAAATTTTACTTTTAGTTTTATAAAATTGAATTAAATTTAAGAAAATAAAAAAATTATAATTTTCAAAGGTCAATATCTTTAGAAGATAATATTTCTTTTCTATTTCAAAATCGAGTTATATAGAAAAAATGCAAGAAATCTCAATTTTTTTGTTATAAAACAAAATAAAATAATTATATAATATTTTGAATATCTAAATTAAGAGATCGATAAAAAGGTGGGGGAACGAAAAGTACCATGTACATAAATGTTAAATACATATAGAATCTAAACCAAAAAAATCGAGTCGCTAATTACCACGTGAAATAAGATCTGAAAGGAGTTCATTGAATTATTGTTTGTTTCCCGTTGTGAAGAAGGGACGAATTGCTCAATGTATAGTTTTTACAAGAAAAATAAAAAGTGGTTTGATGATTACTGCTGAAAAAGAAATTCAATAAAATAAAATAAAATGGCTCATGATTCTAAAAACATTGTTATATTAACATTTACACATATCTCAAAACTGTTGACTTTGCTGAGACGTTCATTTGTTTAACTTTAATTTTAGTAGTGTTTGCGTAATAGTTTGGGCCAAAGGGATGGGCTGTGAGATTTTTTGTCAAATGATAAGCCCAAAGCATATTTGCTGCATGTTGGACTTGGATATGTTTTATAACGTCTTGGGTCACGTATGGTTAATTTAGGCCCATAATTTTGACTGTGCCTCACTTTTGTCCTTTATCCTCTTCCCTTTCCACATCTCTTCATCTTTCTCTTCCTCTCTGTACTCTGTCGAGTTTTCTTTTTTTAAATTTTATTACATTGCCAATATAATGAAAACAAACTTGTGTTGTATAAAAAATTTAAGTTATTTGTTTTATTAATTTTTTTTTTTAAAATATATCTTCGTTTTTACTTAAATATTTGTCCTCCTTACTAGTGAAAGTACAATATGTTATCACATAGATACATGAAATATTAGATATAAAGGTATAGTTGAATTTTAAAATTGAAGAAGTCAACGTTTCATCAACGATAATTGTAGGATATTATATGGATATTTGCATAAAAAGTGGCACTCTTCAATCTTTCTCATTCTATTGTCAAACATTGAAACTAGAGAAAAACTCATATCACGTTTGTGGTTACGTGTGAATGAATATTTTTAAGATGTTTGTTTTAAAAAAATGGTTAAAGCCCTTGTTTAAAAATGTAAAATACAAATAAGCATGTTTTAAGATATAAAATGGAGAAACATATACTCTACATCAGATAAAACATGTGAAGCAACATTTATAATTAGATAAAATACTATATTGATGACTATAAATAGTATTTAATTTGATTTTTCATTTTATCCTATTATTAGAGTAAATTGTCAAATGGACATATTGTTATGTGTTGGTGGAAAGTATCATTTTATTTTCTAAATGCTTGAAAAGAAAGAGGAAAACTTACTAGAGATGGAATTATTTAATAATTTGGGAAAAAAAGTTAACATAATAAGTAAAACATTTTTCATAATTTAAGCAATAAACCATATAGTAAATCTTTCCTATTTTTTAAAATGTTATACCACAAATTATTATGTGGTGAAAAATAATGGTTATAAGTGTTTTCTTTTACTAATAATACAAAATTTTAAGATTTCTTTTATAAATTTTGTTTCAATCATTCAAGTTAATTGAAAAAATTTGTTTAAAATTTGAAAATTTGGTCATACTTTATATAAAATTAGACTCTTCTATTTGAATACTTTTGTGATAATGAACTTAAATTTGTTTCAAATACATTTTTTTTATTTATTAAAATTTTCTATTTTTATTTCAATTTAATTTTAATTTGCATTTAAAAAAATACAAATTATTATCTAAATATGTTAATATACAACTAAAATTGTTCTATCATATTAATCAAATTTATTGTAAACCTAACTTTTACATTTTACTCAATTTCCTTTGGTTAGAAAATCCATATTTTTTCATTCGCTTTCTTTCTTTCTTTTTTTCCCTCAAACTCACTTTCTAGTTTAGAATGATATTAAACTTTTGTGTAGTTTAATTCAAACTTCATTAATATCGAAGGTTTCCAATAATCCTTTAAAAGACTGGTGAAGTTATATAATGAAAGTGAAAAATGAAACGGGGTTTAGAAAGAAGATAGGGGCGTAAGTGGGAGGTGGTCCTGTTCCTAAGTGACTGTTCTTTAGACTTGAACATAGTGCATTTATTATGAAAACAACTATTCTACGACACAGATGGGGGTATAAAAGAACACAGCATCAACCTAGGCTCCACAATAACTTGTTACCAAACAACTTTTTCGCTGGATATTGTTTCAATCTCAAACATGAATTCAAGTGAAAATATCAGCATCCACTACCACTGAATTAACATCTTACATCACCACCACAAACCAAAACTTAACCATCTTTTCAAATAAAATTTCCGTCCAAAATAGACTCTTCAAAATAATTGTTAAATCTTAAATACATTTCAACATGTGAAAACCCTAACTTGTATGTCAACGAGGAATTTAACAATTCAAAAATAAAAAATTGAAATATTTAGTAATTAAATTAATTGTAATTGAATTTTTTTTCCTTTTTTAAATAATTAGTTTGGATGAAGTAACTGAAATATTTTAAATTTTAATGTTCTTGTTTAGATAAATAATTTAATTTCTATTTTATGGTGGACAAAACTCTATATTTGAGTCTAACTTAACTTAGCTTGACCTTCGGCTCGAATTGACCCAACTTGACCTTCGTCTTGGGTTGGCCCAACTTGATCTTTGGTTCGGCTCGACTCGACTCATACTTTGCCTTGGGCTTGTTTGGGTCAACCTTCGGATCAGGCTAGCTCGGGTCGACCTTTGAGTCGATTCGATCCAACTTGAGCTTTGGTCCGACCCGACCGATTCGACATTTGGCTTAACCCGACCTAACCCAACCTAATCAGACTTGATCTTTGATCCGAACTGGCTCAGATCGACCTTCGATTTGAACCGGCTTAGCTCGACCTTTGGCCTGACCCAACCCTACTCAACCTTCGCCCTGATTTGTCTTGACTTTCGACCCGACCTGGTTTTACATTTCGTCCAGCCCAACTGGCCTCAACTTTCGGCCCAACTCATGAGCTTGACTTTTGACCTGTCTCAACCTTGGACCTGTAGACTTTTTTTTTTTTGCTAACTAATAAGTAATTTCACAACATGTGAAATTTCAATTTTTTTCTTTTTTTAATAAATTTCAAATTTTACCATTTTAGTTATTTAAAATACTTTCTTAAAATTTCTCAAATTCAATTTTTTTTTAATTTTTCCATCTAAACATATAGTTTTCTTAGAAAATTTTCAAATTTTTAAAATAAATTAATTACTAAATTGTCTCATTCAAACATACAACGAAATGCTATCAAATTATCTAAATAAAGTATTACTCTATTGAATTATCTCATTAAACACACCGCAAATGTAAATTCAACACAATTAATTTGGAATGACATGTTGTTTAAGTTATTTGGGTGAAATCATAATTCCAAAATTTTGATAAACACATAAACAACATTCTCTTGTGTTTTTCAAATCCAATTGATATAAATTATAAGACATAGAGAGGATATAAAATTGTCACATCAACTTATCCCAAAACCATGTACTTGCTTATCTTATTATTTGATTTGAAATGGTATTTGCTGATTTTGTTGAAAAAAGAAATATAGACGGTTCCTACTATAGTGAAAACTACTAAATGAATTTGAAGAGAAAAAGAAAAAATGTTTAGTTGGGAAGAATAAAAGGGAAAGTTAAATATTAAATTAATGTTGGTGAGTTGTGATAAAAGGTAAAGAAACAGCATAGGTGCTTAGAATATAGAATAAAAAATAAAGTACAAAATGGGCATCCAAAGGATAGAAGGTCAAATCAAGAATTTGAAATGGAAGGGTCAGCTTTTGACACTTATATCAAACAATATCTTTTAAACTATTCTTAATTCATGGGATTCATCGATGCAGATATCGTAAACCATAGCCAACGCTAATTTCATATTCTATTCACATTCAGCTCAAATGCAACCATCACCAAAATATTTAATATATAACTTTCTTTTCGATCCTATTCATACCATACATATCAACAAAAAAATACGACAAAAATTTACTAGTAAATAAGAGAATAATTATCTGTTTATATATATTAATTAGAGAACGAATAATCAAATAATACTACTAATAATTAAAATATGAATTATTAGAACAATAATAATACTAAAATAAATATATATATATATATATATATATATATCAAAGGATACTTATTAGATCCAACAATTCCTATAACAATAAGAGATGAAAAGTGAATGAAGAATCAGTAGAAATATCTTGAATTGAGACATGCAAAGCGCTATTCTCAAAGGAGAAACGCTCCTATTGCAGGGGACAAAACAAAGTCATATATGTTTTTCTTACAAGATACAACAACTCGTCAGATCAATCGAGTACATCAAGGACTTTATGAAGACTACTATTTTAAAAGACAATATGGGGAAGAAGACAAAACACTTTTATAATGAGTTCCAATGTTGTTATGTTTATTTCATACAACGTACTTATAGGTACTCATAAATACTAGAGAGACTTAAGAGTGAAGTATATTAAGTCTGATTAAATAAAATTATAGTCGTTAACCATATAGAATATTTATCGATAAAAATTAAAAGTCCATAAAAATATTAGTAATAATAGGATAACATTTTAATTATATATTTTTTAAATTATATTAAATATTTCCAACAATCCTCACATAATTTAAAAAATAAAATAAAACAAAAATATATCATCTTTTAAAACAAAATATTGTAGTTCAACGTAAAGAACCTTCCAGATTTTAGTCTTATACCTAGTTCTTATAAACTTCCACCTGAGAAAATGAAGAGTCTTAATTGTCTTGAGCTACATCTCATGTGACCGGATTTTAGTAAATAACACAAACAATATTGATGTTCATTTTAGGTTCTAATCAATGGTTGCACGTTACGGCCTTGTGCATGTATCTTATTTCATGAGTGTCACTTAGAGACTTGTCCATGTCTCACAATGGCGACCCCACCATCACACTCACTAGGTAAACCTTCAAAGGGTGATTTGTGACTTACACCCTTACAATAATTGTCATTGGGTTAATTAAGAGATATTGATAAGTTAAGTATAATAATGCACATACCTCAACCTTATTATTGTCACAATTTATAATACACATTGCCATAGGAATGAGAGATAACATTTATTCATATTATTTGGTGTACTTAAGTCAACAATAACTTTGTTGTTACCCATTAAACTCCGTTCCATAGGATTGTCATTCATGTGGAGTTGGAAGTCCATTGTTGCAACTAATTTATAGGCTTTAGTCGCATCCCCCTTGACCATGTTGATAGATCAACTTTTTGATAAGTAGATGAGTAATTAAGTTTCTAATGAATAATCAAATAATACTACTAATAATAAAAATATGAATAATATAATAGTAATTATGAAAGCAATAGTAATACCGAAACATATATATGAATCAAAGAATATTAATTAAACCCAACCATTCTTATAAGAATAAGAGATAAAATGTAAATGAGGAAAGAAGTATAAATATCTTAGGTTGAGACACATAAAGTGTTTTCCTTAGAGAGAAAATGCCCCTACTGCACAAGGCAAAACAAAATCATATGCGCTTCTCTCCCAAGATACAAATTTGTCAAATCAATCGAGTGCAATGAAGGATCTCTGAATCTTATGAGAACACAACTATTTTAAAAGATAATATAGAGAAGAAAACAAAACACATATATATGAGCTCCGGTGTTTGTTATGTTTATTCTCATACAAATAGAGAGTATTTATAGATATTAGAGAGAAACTTAATACTCAATTGTAATAAGTCTGATTAAATAAAATATTAATTTGTAATAAAATTATAATTGTTAACCATAAATGACATTTACCCATAAAATTAAAAGTTCATAAAAATATTAGTAAGCGTATGATAATCACTACATAAAAAATGACTAAAAATGACTTTAGACAACACTAAATGAGACCATATGTATAAAAGTTTTGTCTAAACATAGTAAGACAATACTTTATATAAAATGTTGCTTAAAAACTATCGTAAACAACATTTATATAAATGTTGCTTGTAAAAAGTTTGGGTTAATCCATAAAATTTGGTCTAAAATACACTAAAAATTAAAGTTTTTAGATTAGAAATATTTCTTTCCTCTTATTTTGACTGAAAACGCAAAACTCAGTTTCAAAAACGCAAAAATTTGAATTTCTTTTTTAGACTAAAAAATGCTTAGAGATCGAGATCACAGTGTTGAAAATGTGAAGTTTTGAAAAACACGTACATCAAATCATTGCCTGTTATGAGGATTTTAAGCAAAGATTTTAAAACTTTTGTCGTATTGAAAACTGTGACCTATTACCTACAACTACGCCCACCTAAACCACACCTAAAAAATTGTTGTCTAAAATTTAGCTCACGAATTTTATAATTGAAGTCACAATTTTGTGTTATTGCCTAAAGTGATTTTTGTTGTAGTTAATATTTTAATTATATATTTTAATTATATTAAATATTTTCATCAAATGCACACCCGTAAATAATAGCATAAATAAAATATAAAAAGCACACAAAAAATCTAATATAGTTCGACACATTTATGGTTACATACGAATATTCAAAGTATTATTACTAATATATTGATTTTTCTAACAATAATTAATAACCTTCTCACACAAATTTTTGTAGACAAAATTGCAAACCCTTCTCATACAATTTTTTGTGTACAAATTTGTAAATCTTTCAATGACATACAACTATCCAAACCTCCTATACATCTTATAAACTTGATGAATTATGGTGGAAACTCTAAAAATGACTCTTTATTTTTACAACACTTTTTTGTTTTTTTTTTTTTTTTTTTTTCATATTACTTGATATAGAACTTTGATAAATATTCATTTGAAAACCATCAATCATATATAAAAATATTATCGCTCGAGCTAGCTTCTCAATATGAATCAGGTAACATTCATTACAATTGGGTAATATTTTAATTGCTTGAGGTTATGCAACCTCCTAAAGTTCAATAAAATCATATAGCAACAAAAAAACTTTTTTTTTCTCATCAATTAATTTATCTTTAGAGTTTTCCAAATACTACATTATTTTCTCCAATGTAAAAACATGGAAGTTTTTACGAAAATAAATATAAAGGACTAAATTGATTTAAAATTTTAAAAATGACTTAATTTTAATTTTTAGGATAATAATATATTTAACCCTTAAAATAATATGACAAGAATTATTACAAAAAAATTATTAAACTAAGACTTTTTTAAATCTTGAAATTTAAGTTTTATGATGATTCAACCTATAAAGTTAACAAAGTTAAATTTATGATTAAGTATGTTTTTAGTCCCTGAACTTTAACTCAAAATTGGAATTCGTCCATGTCCGAAACTTCAATATATTTTGGTCCCTAAACTTTAATATATTTTGGTCTCTAAACTTTAAAAGTAAATGAATATAGTTCTTTTAATTCAATTACGTTAACTTTGTTTTAGGTGTCGAACGCATTTCTCAATAGATATTGAACCAGGAATGTGTCAAACATTGTAAACAACTTCAATACTAATATGAAAAGCGTTCGACACGTAAAAAAAGTTAACATAATTGGGTTAAACTAACTATATTCATTCATTTCTAAAGTTTAGGGACCAAATATATTAAAATTTCAGACATGGACAAATTCTAATTTTGGATAAAAATTCAAGGACTAAAAACCTACTTAACCCTTAAAACAAACACTAAAACCAAACAATTACAGAGATCTAAATATAAATTTTCTAGATACAACAACTACAACCTGGTCTTTATAAAAATTTTAAAAAAGACAGACAAACTAATTGTGAAATTTGAAAGCTGGGGACTAAAAGGAAAAATTCGGGGAAACATAAATATTGAAATGGTTAACTAAATTAAGATTTCCAAAAAAAAAATTATCTAAAACAATTTTATTAGACTGAAATATAAAATTGTGTATTAGAAAAAACTGTATAATTTATAAAAGTGAACGAAAAAGAAGGAGAAATATTACTGGGTTTTGTTTTGTTCAGTCCTAAATTAATGGTGAAAGAAAGAGATTAATTGGATGATGGAAAAGTTGTGTGGGTGGTGGAGGAGGTGTATGAGCTTGACAATTGGCCTGGAAAGCAAAAGGGTTTCGTTCTTGCTTGCTTTTTGATATATTATTCATTCAAAAGAGGAGCTTTTTGAGTGGAACAGTGGAGAATATGTGATGAGTGATTTACTGCTACTCATAGGAAAAGGGAAAACTAAGAAGTGGTTGGTTGGAAAAGGGGTTTGTGCACTTCAAAGTGGGGATGCAAAACAACCTTTTTCATGGTTGGAGGGCCCCCATGTTTTTTTCAGGGTAGAAAAAACTAGTGCTTCATGATGGAGCTTGTCACAGTGAAGTGAACCCCTAGTCCATTTCAAGAACCCTACACCATAAAATTTGTTTGCTCACACTTGTTTTCATTGATTCTGACCCTAAGGTCAAAATTATTCTGCTTTTCACTTAACAACACCATTAATTATATCATTAATCATCATTCTAATTTCTTCCTGCCATACCTTTGGTGCAATGTTTATCCACCACCACCGGTCTTGTTAACATACACCTCTGCTACCTACATATCTATCTATATGGACCACATCCATTCATACTTATCTTCAAAACATCGTACAAATTAACATCCATTCACCCATATGCAAATCTCACCATCCATATATAATTCACATCACGTGACTATTTTCTTTTAATTTTTTTACACCGTAGTTCGATTTGTTTTTAATTATCGAAATATTATTTGTCTTGAAGTTTATGTTTTTATCTTTTAGAGACATCTCGAAGAGTTGAAAAAAAATTTTCAACTTCAATTCTTAATCAATGTGCAATAATTGGTTATATCGAAAAATTGAAGAGATACAATATCAATAATAATTTTATGAATCTTCATTCATGAGCTCAATCTACAGATAAGAGATTAACACCACTTTTAATCAAAAATCTTTAAAACGCTCAATACTATACGGTGTCCACATTGATTATATGGTGTTCAACATTTTTATTTTTACTCAATATAAAACTTAGACTCACATTTGAATTTGTAACAATTTTTTATTTTTTAGATGGATGGTCAAAATGTAATGAAAGGAGAAACATATATTGAGTTTGGTACAAGTACTTGGAATTGAAGATTTTGAGAATAAAATCCTGCGTTGCTTTGCTTGCTTGTTCGTGTAAGCAATAATTTTGACAAGGAAATGTTTTGTTGATATGATTATTAAGGGCATCAGCTAGTGCTTTTATTTTGGCTTAGCTTAGAATGGGAAAGGGAGTTGAAACCAACCTCGAATGTAGTTGACAAAGATTGCATTGCATCATTAATGTTGATTGGGATGCATGCTCGGTCCTTTAATATAGTTTTTTTCCCTTTACTAGGTTGTTAGTTTCTATATATCCCCATATACACAAGTACAATTATCGCATAGAACCAATAAAGGGTACTCATTATAAGCCACCCCCTCCTCCATGTAGTACCATTTAGAGGAACAAAACAAATCATAGAAAAAGAACAATCATATTTTTATGCAAACCTACTAAACACACACCACATCGTGCTTTTCTTTCTAGTTTTAACACATTCTCAAGGAAGGATTATCCGGTCTCAATCTTACGTACTAACTAACCCTCACGCCAAATTGTTTAGCTTAGGCACAAGTTTCAAATTTTCCAACAAATAATTTACTACTTTTGCATAACTAAATTATATATTATCATTCTCTTTCACTATATTTGCAATTAACGTAAAGTGTTCGTGGCATTAAACGTTTAGTTAAATATATTTATCGAAATAGAGTGTTAGAATTTGCAAGAAAAGAAAGTTGGGGAGGGTAATGGAGTTGAGGAAATAGAATAGAAGTTTTGAGTAATGTTTGGTTTAAACTTAAAAGCTTGATTAGATTAGGTGTGGTGTAGCTAGTGTAAAAGTTAAGTGTGATTAAATAATATAGGGTAGAGGATAAACATGGACCAACCTTGAACCTTCCCTCTTCTTAATGTCAATCACTATCAATTCCCTTGCTTCATGGCAACAACCCTCACTTCTCTTACACCCAAATTAAATGATGATGACAGAGCCAAACAAAAATGGCTAAAGAAGATGTGCCATATTCAAATTATGAGAGTGTAGGTGGTGTGTTCTTTCAATCTTTCATAAACCAAACATTTTTTTTTTTTTACTTTTACAAAAGCTACAACAATGACATCTTGGAGTGGTGTTCAAATCTCTCATTTCATTGAACCACCATCACCTTAGTTCTGCAAAATAATTATTATTATCTTGCAAAAAAAA
>Ga0209589_1001835_pt1 | contig 35803 bp, 19 predicted proteins | sample CowpeawhiteBW_FD_187525 | JGI IMG/M metagenome (GOLD analysis project Ga0209589, IMG submission 187525) | Root nodule microbial communities of legume samples collected from California USA - Cow pea white BW (SPAdes) (version 2) | ecosystem: Host-associated > Plants > Roots > Nodule | place: USA...
CCCCCCTATGAGTGGCGTGCTTCTTCCATTCTTCATCTTCTATGCTTTCCATTTTTATTGTTTCTTCTTTCATTTTGCTCTTTAAGTGTTGTTATTGCCGTGTGTGTTTAAGCTTGAATCCAACTCTCTTCTTCCTTTTATGAGCTTGAGAAATGAACCTTCACATCTAGATAGCATGGTATCTTAATGTCCAGTGGGAATTTTCAAAAAGCTTTCTTAAACAACTTCACCATATTCATAACTCTAAAAGGAAACAAGATAATCCTTCATCACGAGTATAACTTCTCAACAACAAGAATGTTAACTTGCAACAAAAGTAGATTCAAAACTCCAATTAAACTATACTTCATAAAAAGTAATCATAAAATACATTTGTAGTTGAAAAAAATACATAACAAGTAACGTTTCCATCAAGCTCAAGTTCAACTTCCTCTAGTACTCATGGTTTTCCCAATTGAAAAAAGGATTTGATAGAGGCATGGCTATGGCCATCGCAGGAATTTCAGAGCAGTTGATGGAATCATGCCCAAGACCTTCAAAGAGATCTTAGATTAACTTTGGATCATAGAATATGATCTCTTTTCTAAATTTTGTAATGTTTATGTTTGAGCTTTATCGGACCTTTTAGTTGTGTTGGGATTTTTTGTTTAGGCCCATAGTATATACGCTTTTATGAGACACATTTGTAGTTAGATTGGAGTATATGAAAATTTGAGTTTTTCTCTCAAGTCTTGAGGTTCTCCTTCGAACCACTGATCCTTATCCTTAACCTTCAGAATGTGCCTCTACCTTCTCTCCTTTTAGGTCAAATGTCATTCTCTCCAAAAGAATTATTTTTTCCTCTCTCTCCCAAAAGAGGGATTTTCCCAAAAAGGGTGTTTATTTCCTAAAAGAGTTGTTCATTTGACCTTTGTCAAACCCCTTACTTATAGATTTTTCGAATTAGACTAGGCTTGTTGATTTGTACTTCTTGTACTAGAGAAACCAATTTTATAAAGAGATTCTTCTTAATTTCTTTGATATTTTTACATATCTGTAAAATATTAAATATGTAAACCAAATCCTTATCTTTTCCAATTTTATTAAATAAAACCTGAAAATATTTAAAAGGATACTAATAAAATATAAAATAAAAGATAAAAATAAATAAAAAATAAAACATAATATCTATTATCAGCTGCCTAGAAAACTCCTCATTAATGCTTCACATAAATATAAAAAATGCCTAAACGTCACTTCTAACCACATATATATTCATCAAGCCAAATTAACAAGGCAGTCATAACACAATATTAAGTACAAAGAGGTCGAAGATGACCACCTATACAACTTGGTCAAAGATAACCCAAGTTCATCATGGTTAAAGATGACCACTTATAACTTGTCTAAATGGCCAAGTCCACCTACAAAACATAAAGTCGGCTACAACTCAACAAAGGGTCAATTACAATTGCAACATGTATATCCTATCTACATAATCAAACTTCTAAGCTTAAGGGGCTTGTTTACCTACCTGACCTAACAAATATACTCAAAGAGTATAGCCTAACAAAGTTCATTCAACATTATGGGCTTAAAGTAGATAAATAATATTAACAAAGATATTTGTTGATTCAGTTACTATATATTAACAAAATATATGGTCTAATCTCAATAGAGTGATTATAAGATATATTGATATCATTAATATCCTCTTATAATGTGAAAAACATATATGGTTAATAATGCATTACTATTATTATCTTGCTAATTTATCTTACATGCGACAATTTTTTATTACATTATTGATATTCTAGATTTTTTTAATAGTTTTCATTAAGGTCAAGAATTTCTATGAATACTGTTACTCGTACAAGGAGTGTAACTAATAATTGGCATTATCATGTTTTATTTTATTTATTTTTTATGTTTTATTTTTGAATTTAATTTGATATTTAAGGTTTAATTCAATAAAAGTGGAAATGTTTGGAAAATATTTTGCAAATAAGTGGAAATCTCAAAGATTTGTGAAGATTAGCAACAAAATGAGTGAAATCTCCAATATTATTTATCCACAAAGTTAGCTTATCCAATTACAAGTTAGAAGATTTGAAGAATATATCAAAGATATGAAATCTATGAAGATTAAAAGTTATATATCAAGGATTATCTATTACAATTTAATGAAGTACAAAATCAAGTCCAAATTTTAGGCCCAGTCCAATTATGAAAGTTTATAAAAGAGGGTCTGATAGAGGTCAAAACACACACTTGAAGAGAAAGAAACTTGATCTAAATACTTTTGAAGGTAAAAGGACATTTTGAAGGCTGAAGGCATTCAATTTCATCATTAGTCCAGTGTTCAATATATTTAGGAGTAACTAACAGTGGGGTTGGGTGTAATTTATTATTAATTCTTTGTGAATTCTTCATTCAACATAATCTTTTTCCATACTTCCTATTTTTATTCTTGTTCCAACTGCATAGTCTGTGAATTTTGCACATGCGAGAATCCATACTGATCTGAAAGATATTTTGGAAACCCAAATTACGATCTTTAATTGCATGTTTTAGATATGGTGCATATGTGGGAGTACTAATTGATCCAAAGGATAGTTTGTGAAACCTGAGTAGGATAAAACAACCATTGATTTCGCATGCTAGACATAGATGTAGTCATCGGTCATTCTTAAGCATCAACACTTTGGTCATTAATGCAAACATAATAGTAAAAATTGCTAGACATATGGTTTTTATTATTTTAGGTTTGTTTGCGACGAAATCGAAGGATGTTACAAACGATGTCTTAGAGACAAAATGAGGAATGTTTTGTTTATTGTTTTTATTTTGAATGGAATTGTGAAACCTAATCCCGGTGAAGTTTTTATCTTTTATTTTCCTCAATCAAGCAATTTGTTCCCATTGTCTCAAGTTCTGTTATTCTTTACATTTAATTTCAAATTTATCTTTCATTTAAACTCAATAAATATTTTTGTTATTCTCATCCTTTATTAGTAACTAACCAATTAATTCAAATCACATTAGTTCCTATAGGAGACGATGTATGGACTTGTTCACTATATTACTTGTTCGATTTGGTATACTTGCCAATGAATCTTCCCTATATTCCATCCATTAGGAGCATTTAACAAGAGTTATCAAGCAACTTAGATCTTGCCACCTATCAGAAGGAAGAGGCTCCGAAACTCGATAAGAACAATACGCTAGGGAAGCCAACATAAACAATTTATCTTCTCTTAGTTTAATCATAGTCATCTAGTTTAAATCACATATTTTAATTTAAACTTTACGAATATATGTTTTATTTTATATATATATATATATATATATATATATATATATATATTTGTTCCTGCAGAGAATAAATAAGATAAGTTAGGCACAAGCGTCACCTTACCCTGTAGTCCGCTATCTCTTCGGTTGGCCTCTTCCTGGTCGGTACATGTCAGCTTGAACCCAGGAGGGGTTACCTGCAGAAGAGTCTCTGAAGCTCAAGTAAGTCAAAGTTCTCAGGGAGTCAAATCAGTGATTAATGAATGCGTACCTTTAATTGCTGGGGTCCACGTGTATTTATAGAGCATTAATGATGTCTGACCATCTCATGGGCTGGGCCTTGACTTGGGCTCTAACTTGGGCTGTGAGTGGGCTTGGGCCCTAACCCAGGCCCTTAAGGTTTATTGAACGCGGGGGCTTCTATTATCCTGAGTTCATTGGAGTGGTCGACCTAGGCTCTAATCTTACCGGATATGTTGGAGTAGTCGGTCTAGGCCGGCTACTTGTCTTGATGGCTTATGTTGGTGATATGAGATGCATGTTGTTCCTTTAGATGTTTAGTTTAGGTTAAAACCGGTACAAGTTTAGGCTAACTCGGCCTAGGCTGGGAACTTGGCTACCTTGATATACACATTGTCTACTTATTTGGTCGAGTTTGGCTAGGTGTGGTACACCAGTCCCCTAGCCTTGTCCGATATGAGTTGTCGGTCAAGGGTGATATGTGTTGGTTGTGTTTGTATGCTAGCGGAACCGGCTAGGTGTGATACAATAATCAATGTAAAACATTATTATCTATGTCAATTATGATCTTAATTGACATAAAATTAATTGTTATACTCCATTAGCTACATCTACGTCAGTCAATATTTATCTGAGGTAGATGAACCCATTTTTTGCATTGTGTTTCTAAATTTGCCGTAAAAATACATTTTTTATATCTCGTGCAAGTCTATCGTAATCTTTTTACATATCTCTATATCTTTGTTGATTCTTTTATGTGACCTAATTTGATCATAAAAATTGATATACCAAACATTTCTTGTTTTAGTTCGAACATTATATATTGTAATGAAAGTGCAACTGGAAAATGAGCTGGGGACAATTAAAAACAAGCCAATGAAGTTGGGACACGTGGATGAGAGCAGAGGAGGCAAGTGTAACAACCGAATTACACGATCCAGAAAAGAGAGTGTGTGGATGAAGGACTACGTGACATAACGCAGTGGGTTAAAAGGAAAAAATCGTTAGAGGAGAGAGGGGGGAAAATTGTTGAGATCATTCATTTCTCTTGATTCACTTTTTCCTTATTCTCTGAGTTTTTGTTAATAGAGAGAGTTGATAATCATTGTTGAATGAAATAATTTTTCCCTTGCATCCATAATGATTGTGCTTGTCTTCTTTTTTGGTATCTCTGTTACTGTTATATTGGTTTTTTTGGTATTTATTAGCTTACATATAATTCCCTGATTTTAAGAAAATATATTTAATTCATAATATTTTCAAATACATGTTAGGTAATAATCAACGACTATTGAAACAAACGTGAGAATTTGGTTATGATAGATAGGTGTGTTTTATGGACCAATAATATCGCAAGTTATCCCTATACGCACCAAAATTGTTGAACTTTCTATCCTAGACTTATATAGAAGTTTGAACTAGTTATTTGGACATTAGACAATGAATGAAAACAACCATTGACAAGACTAGACACTTTCATCCTTCTAGCCATATTCTAGAAAGAAAAGCAAACAAAGCACATAAAACAGGAAATACAAGAGTCCACCAAAAATTCCACTAAAACTCATACAACATTTAAAACTTACTACTTCAATCACACAAATTATTATCACTCATTGTCAAGAACCAAGCCACTTGTCTAATATATTTTTATGAAGTTTATACTTCGCACACAAGTTTGACTCTTTTTGTTTTCTTAGTCTTCAGAGTGAACTTTTACTCACAGGCTTAGTACTCAATGAAGTTTATACTTCGCACAGAATTTTGACTCCTTCGTTCATGCTTTAGATACTCTCTCTTTCTACTGTGCGATTTATTCTTTTTGTTACATTGGTTAATGTTTATTGGGACGTAAATGAACTAGTGTTTCTAATAATTAAAGTAAAAGTACTCTCTCTTTTTTCATGTGTTTTGTAAATCTGACGCAAAAGATCCTATTTTTAGGTTCCTTATATGTGACCTAATATGATGATTAAAGAAATATATACCAAACCTCTTGTTCTTGTGTGAACATTATAAAATTAGCTATTTTTTTTTAAAAGTAGATATTTCTTTCAGAATATTCAAAGACATGCGTTAACTAATGAAAAAAAATACTACATTGACACAAACGTGAGATGAGTTTTGTGGACCAATATCACAAGTTTTGTCCTTCCTAAATTGAAATTTCTAACGAAGTCTTTTATGTCCCAACTATTTGGAAACCGTATTGTGACTGATAACAATTGATAATACAGATGGCTTACCACATTCCAGAAAGAGAAACAAAGCAACCCGTAAAACACGAAATACAAGAGTCAATAGTACTGGAAATAGTAGAATAAATTAAGTTGAAGTTAAAATTTACTACTTCAATCACACACATTATTATCACTTACTATAAATTCTTGTGAAGTTTATACTTTGCTCACAAGTTTGACTCCTCCGTTATTTAGGCTATATAGATTCTCTCTATTTTTATTTAGTGTTTTCGGTTCTCTTACTCTTGTGAGCTCTAACTCTCAAGGTTACATCTCAATGAAGTTTACTCTTGTTACTTTAACGAGTCTCATACTTATATTGTTTATCCCCTCTCTTGTTTCCATTGTACAAGACACATCATCCATTTCGCAGTCCCAATCCCTCACTTATGGAAAGACCATAGTTTCTCACCCACTCCGAACCTTTGAGCTTGGTTTCTTCAATCTTGGAAATCCCAACAAGATCTATCTCAGGATTTCGTATAAGAATATTCCAATTAAAACCGTTGTTTGGGTTGCAAACGGTGCCAGTCCTATCAATGATTCCTCTGCCATCTTGACACTAAAAAATTTAGGCAACTTGGTCCTTGCACACAACAACATGGTTCTTTGGTGCACTAGTTCATCAAATGATGCACAAAATCCAATAGCAGCGCTTTTGGATTCTGGTAATCTTGTAATAAGATATGAGAGTGCAGCAAATGCAGAGGCATACTTGTGGCAAAGCTTTAATTACCCTTCTAACACAATGGTTGTTGGAATGAAGATTGGATGGGACATCAAAAGAAATCTTAGTATTTCTCTGGTAGCTTGGAAGAGTTATGATGATCCAACACCAGGAGACTTCTCGTGGGGCATTAAACTTTATCCATATCCTGATATGTATATGATGAAGGGAACCAAAAAGTACCACAAAGCTGGACCATGGAATGGATTACGCTTCAGTGGCTGGCCAAATCTGATGCCTAATAAGGTTTACAATTATAAGTTTGTGTCCAACAAGTAAGAGGTTTATTACACATGGACACTGGTGAATACTAGTTTAATAACAATTGTGGTCCTTAACCAAACCTTGCTAGAACATCCTCGTTATGTGATGGGGATCAAGCAATAAGCATTGGGAGGGGATTAAGGATTGTTCAAGAAGTAGCCACAAAGCCCAAAGAGTGGATTGTTTATAAAAGAAAAGGAAAAAATGAGCTGGCAAAACAATTAGTTATAGAGAGAGAGAATATAATCCCTTTTATTAAGGAGTACAAGAGTATGGGGAAGGGAAAGCAGGATTGACGTATTATGGTTGGACTGAGTAGTTGTTATGTTACTCTATAAGGAGTTGTTGCTCTGGGGTATTAGAATGAGGTATCCTTTCTAGAGCATTTTCTTCTTTTTTGCCGATTTCAGCGATAAATAATACTCTTCCCGTATCTATTCCACCTTTACCTAGTTCTTTTCTATCTTTATATTATTTGATTGTGGCGGTCTGCATCATTATGTATGGTTTCAGGATAATAAATCATGGCATACTTATTCAACCGTACCAGAAGATTTATGTGGCCCTTATGGCGTATGTGAAGTCAATGCATATTGCTCCCTTTCTGCATCACTAGTGTCTGAATGCTTAAAAGGGTTCGAGCCTAAGTCTCTTGAAAATTGGAGCACAACGGACTGGTCTGAAGGATGTGTCGTTAAACATCCTTTGAATTGCAAGAATGATGGGTGTTGGTGTATGGTCGAGTACGTCCCGGCCTGATAAGGAGCAAATGGTTGGGTTTACCCCGTCCCGAGAGGAACATAAAGAGGTTCGACATAGAGGGTTCTTGAGATCGTCTGGTTCCGCACTAAAATAGTATCAATCAGGTACAATGGGTTTGTCCTTGTGGAAGGCTTGAAAGTGCCGGATACTGAACATACGTTTGTGGATCAGAGTATTGATCTATGGCAATGCAGAAATAAGTGCTTCAATACTTATTCCTGCATGGCATATACAAATTATAATATTAGTGGAGTAGGAAGTGGTTGTGTCATGTGGTTTGGTGATCTATTGGACATCATACACTATTCAAATACTTCATGATGTGATCCCAACAAGGCTTATAGCTTGGGCCAACGCCTAGGTCAAAATCATGCTCAAGGCCCAATACATGGCCCACATGCACCTTCAAGCCCAGGCCTATTAAGAGGCCTAATAACAAGGGGCATGCTAAAAAAGATCCAATTGGGCTTCATTCAAGATGGTCCACACCCATATGGGCTTCTCACACTCTTCACATGGGCCAAAGAAGATGTGAAGATTTGAAGAGATGTATCAAAGAGCAATAAAATAACAATAAGATTGGCCAATTGTTTAGGCTTTGTTTTCTAGAATAATAAGCCAAACAATGTGTAGTTGAATTGATAAAATTGGGCTTGACTAAGCCCAATAGGAGATTTGGCCATGAGCTACCAAAGGTCCAAGGTGGACTAAGTGGAAGCCAATATTCCTTCCTACACCTCATGGATCATGCATCCCATGGAGCCAAGTCTACACTCCATTCATACGCCTCTTTCATCCGAGGGCTAAGAGAGTGTCTTCTTTTTCAAGTCTTCATCCAAAGGCTAGGAAGACACGTCCTTATCCAAGCCACCATCCAAGGGTGATGATTAAAGCTTCTCCTCCAAGAATTAGTCTAGCTTTTAGGCTCCCATTGTTTGATTTGTCAACAATTACAGTTGCTACCGGTAATTTTTCAGAGATCAACCGAATTGGAGAAGGTGATTTTGGACTTGTATATTGGGTAATTCAATGTTTTTTTGTCAATTTGAATATTCGAAGAGTATTGCAGAATTATAAATACCATTAAATCATTTTTTTGGAAATGAAAACATTTCGAGAATAATTAATATCATAAAGAGTCTTTACTCACATGAATATGCTTTGCAGGAAAAATTATTCAGTGGACTAGAAATTGTTGTAAAGAGATTATCAAAGAATTCAGGATAAGGAATAACCGAATTTGTAAATGAAGTGAAACTAATTGCAAAACTTCAGCACATGAATCTTGTAAAACTTCTAGGTTGCTGCATTCAGAACCAAGAAAAAGTATTGGTTTATGAATACATGTCCAACGACAACCTAGATTACTTCATTTTTGGTATAGAGTGTCAGGATCTCTTATTTTAGTACTCACAAGTGTTTTATAATTATATTAAAATATAGAAGGTTCTCAAGCATGAATATTCATTTTTTAATGAAAGATTGTTGTGAAACGAAGATCATACCAAAGGTAAATTACTTGACTAGACAAAGCATTTCCACATAATTTGTGGACTAGCAAAAGGACTTATGTATCTTCATGAATATTCTCGACTAAGATTGTCCATAGAGATCTCAAACGGAGTAATGTTCTTCTAGATGAGGATTTCAATCCAAAAATATCAGATTTTGGATTGGCTAAAACTGTTGGAAAAGAGGAGATCGAAGGAAACACAAATATGATAGTTGGAACATTGTGAGTGTCTGAATGTTTTAGAACCTTTTCCTTTACAAGAAAGTCGTATAAATTTGATCTTTCTTCAATGGTTTATTTCAGTGGGTAGATGGCATTGAAATATGCTGTTGATGGACAATTTTTAGTAAAATTAGATGTTTTCAGCTTTGGTGTTATACTGTTGGAGATAATATGTGGGATGTAAAATAGCGGACCATATCGTGGAAAGCAATGTAACTTTCCTGATCATGTAACCACTTTGCTAATTATTATTCTATCCATCTTATATGTTATTTACATTCTTGTTCATTATACGTATTTTGGTCTTTGCATTTAGGCTTGGACATAGTGGAAATTTGGAAAGACTTTAGAAATAATTGACTCAAACATTGAGGGTTCGTGCATTTAATTTGAATTGTTACGTTGTATCCATATTGGGCTATTATGTGTTCAACAATACCAAGAGGATAGGCCTACAATGAGTTCAGTAGTTTTAATGTTGGGAAGTGAGATGGATTTGGATGAACCAAAAAGGCCAGGGATTTTCAATAAGAAAGACTCTATTGAAGCAAGTTCAAGCTCAAGTAGTTCAACCAATGCCCTAATCATAACCTTGAGTGCTCAGTAAAAATGAATGGTGTCACAACCAGAATCGTGACGAAAGAAAAAAAACGGTTTAAATAGAGATTTGGAGTCACTACCATAGTTATTTTTGAAAAACTATGAAAACAACAAAATAAAACAAGTCTGCGAAAAACCATATTTTGGATCTGGGAGTCGGTTAGGTGTAGGGAAGAAGTTAGCATCTTACAACGCCCGCTCGGAGGTAGTACCTTTAATTAAAAATGCAAAGTTGATGTGGTTTTCAAAATGTTGACTTTCCCCAAAAATATAAGAGAAAAAACTACTACAAAGAAACAAAAATATTTTTTTGGTTATTTTTTGGCTTGACAAGGATTAACCTTGATCCTATGTATTCTCATTCCAAAATGAGAAATTAGGGTTTCTCAAGGTGTTAGAACTAGGATTGCTCGATTAGTATAGAACTAGGCTTGGTGGCCAGGCAGAGCTGGGCTTTTGCCAGATAAAACTAGACTTGGGGGCCAGTACGAAATCGGGCTTGATGGGCTAGACAAAGCTGGGCTTATGGGGCAATACGAAACTAGGCTTGATGGGCCAAACAAAATTGGGCTTATAATATATATAGGTCATTCATATGAATGAAGAGGACCACCAATCCAAGAAATGTCAAGAAGATGATTCTTGTAAATTGATTCCTTTAGAAGAAACAATAGTTTAAAGAAGTATGATGCATGGCTATGCTCACTTGTGTTATGTTGTCAAGATTTTTGCTTTTTGAATTTGGTGTCAACACATGGCACGGTGATATGACATGCAAATGATTTTGCATGATGGAAAGCATGTTTAGGGTCAAAACATTATTGTAGAGATCAAGATGCTGAAATGCATGAATGCATGATGAAAAACTTGTTATGCTCTACCTTTTCGAAGTTTGGTTTTTTCACGCTATGGAGAACGTAGGATGAAATTCGAAGTATTTTGAAATGGAGTTTTTGAAAAGAAAGTAATCATAAGTGAGAAGTGACAAGGTATTCAGACATTGGTAAGCATCTTTTTAAAGAGGAGAAACAAGGTGTCAAAACCTTGGCAGGGTGTTGAAATCTTGCTTAAAGAGTAGAAAAAAGGTGTAAAAACCTTAGCAGAGTGTAGAAACCTCGACTTAAACAAGAGAAACAAGGTCTCGAAACCTTGGCAGAGGGATCAGGGTGTCGTAACCCCGATGTGCAAGAGAAAACAAGGTGTCAAAACCTTGGTGTAGTGATTATGGCGTCGAAACCCCAATATGCTAGAAAAACATGATTGATAAGGATTTGGCAATTTGAAGGAGGAAACATGAATGTATTTTTGATCTTTTTGTGTTTTTGAAGGGGAAGGATTCGAAAACCATTCAGATGAATGAAAAGAGCTTCTATCCGAAAGATTTTTTTTTGAATGAGTGCAACGTATGTTATGGTTGTTTGTGCAAGATGCATGTCATTATGCCAACTCATGAATCATGAATGTATGTACAACCCTTTTTCATTTTTTTGCTACTCAAGGTGTTAAAACTTTAATGCTAGAACCAGTGTGTTGAAACCCTAATATGCATGAAAACCTGAATGCATGATAGAAATAGGTTGGTTGTGTCTTGTCTTTTAATTTTTCTACGCATGCCTAAGTCAATTGTTTTATTTGCAATCATCAAATTCATTGATTTTGAATGTTCCATGAAAGTGAGGGATGTCACACATCTCGAGGTCTAACATCTGAAATGATTATATCTTTGATTTTTTAATTTGCGACATTAGTGCACACGTGCTTGAATTCACAAATGAGTGAAAGGCTAGGAATTTTTATAAAGAGTTTGAAGGAGACTGAGATAGCCATATGGGTATGTTGTTCCTCACACACCCCTCAAAGGAGAAGTAATTTATGAATGTCAAGGCGAAAAACACAAGAGTTCCCAAAAAGGTTGCCCCAATTTTGGTGTTTTAGAACTAGTGTTTGAGAATATGGATATGTGAATGTTAGGGTGAGAAACTCATGAGACACACAAAGCTTCCCAAGTTTCGAGGTATCGAGAAGAATTTGAATGAAGTATGAATTTTGTGTAAAAAAAGATAGTGGAAATGGAAGGGATTTGATCAAAAGGATTGCCCTAGTTGGTTTATGTTCTTTTCACTTGCCTTTGATAAGATGACATGAAGTTCCCTTCTTCTTTTTGAAATCAATTATTTGGTCAGATCAATTTATTGAGAAACTATATTTTTATATCATTTCCTTTGAAGCATAATCTAGACAACATGCAAAAAATTTCCAAGGGCTTAGAAGGGATTGGATGAGGTGATGAGGACTGACTAAAGAGTTGACACAGTCCGATTTGGTCTCAGTGCACCATATGTTTGGGTTTGCCCCATCTATTGATGACATGAAGAAAATGATAGGGACTTCAAGAGTTGGCTCAATGTGAGAGTATAGATTGGCATAAGGGCACAAAATGTGTTTGACATGCCCCGATTATAGAAGAAATGGTTAGAAAAATGGAAGGGACTTCAAAGGCTTCTCTGATTTGAGGATCGGGATTGACGCACTGCCCTAATCATGAGAAGGAAAGAAGAGGTTGAAAAATGATGGGAACTTAAAAACTTTCCCTAATTCGAGGATTTGGATTGAAACACTGTCCTAATTTTGTAGAGGTCGAAAAATGATGGGGACTTCAAAAGCTTCCCTGACTTGAGGACATAGATTGAAGCACAAATTGTGTTTGGTCTGCCCTAGTTATGAGATGGCATGGGGAGGTTGAAGAGTGGTGGGAGACTTCAAAAGTCGTCCCTATTGTGACCATGATAATTAAGGTGAAATTTTCGTTTCTTCAGGTAAACGAATAATCACATGAATGGTGAAATGAAGCAACTGCCTAGTTTGGATTTTAGAGAAAAAGGTTGGACAAATTGTATGACATTGTTGGACAAGGTTTAGGCTGAGAGTGGAGGATATAGTAGGAAACGAAGATGGAGTCCACGAAAAAGGTGAGAACGAAACAACGAAGGAGGATGCCCCTTATCTAATTGATTAATCATGCTTATTTTAAGGAGCTTTTGGCACATGTGAATCAAAAAAACTGTCTTAGTCATTAAACGCAAATCTCAAAACATATTTTTCAATTTTTATTTTTCCTTTTTTTTTTTGCCTAAACCACCCTTTCAAGTTTTTAGTCTAGCAGGCATTTTTTTTCATTTTCATGTTAAGATTTTTGCTCACAGTCTGCCTAGGACAAGTTGCTCCTTTCATGTTGGTCCTCCACGGAATAAAAGAAGTAGGCTTTATGGTGGAAAGGTAATGAAAAAAAGGTGAGTATGAAAATATCATGTTATGCAGATTAGACAAATACTTCAAAAGATATGATATCAAACATTATCTATTCATTCAACCTACTAATTTGACCAAAGAATGTTTTGTCTGTTTTTTTTCCTAAACTGCCCTCTTAGAGCGAACTTTATTTTCTACTTCGTTTTTCCTTTCTTTTCTTTTTCTTTTTTCCTTTGAATTTCTTTCTTTTTGTAGGTAATGATAACTAATCAAATCTACCTAGCGTAACGATTGTGTTTATCAATTTGGGTAATGTCAACGCTGACAAGGCAAATCATTCATTCTAGGAAAGCCAAAGGATGAATGTTTTCAAAAATGCGCACACAAATGTCTCGAAAGAAATCAAGTCATTGTTCTCAATTAAACATTTGACCCCAGAAAAACGTGACACCCCATTATTCTTTTTTTTTTCCTTTTGATCATTCATTTTCTATTTTTTGCTGTTATTTTTTTTATTGTAAAAATAATGAATTTGGTGATTTGCGAGAAAACAAATGACTCAAAATGTGTCAATCTTTTTTATTTCCTTCTGCTCATTTTTTGTAACATTGTTTATTCATATGAGGTGAGAAGCATGATATGGATTAAAAAACTATGTACATGCCACTATGAATAAAGACAACAATTGACTGCAATGCAAGTTTGTGCCCAAGAGGCACTTACTCACTTGTATGCCAATGTGATTCAAGAACATCGTGCATGATATGCAGCTAATTGAAAAAATCTACATGCAATGTAATGCGTGTGCCTCAAGATATGCAATTAAGAGACATAATGATACACTTATTTGAAAAACACCGTGCATGATATGCAATTAAGTGACATAATGAAATGCATGTTTACGCCTCAAGAGGCGCTTACTTTCATGAGATGTGATGTATGATATAAAATTGTTATGCATGATTATGCCTTAACATGCACTTATTCACATGTACATTATGCACACAAAAAGATGATGATTAAAGTAAGCAATCTCCCTTTGTGCTTAACAGAGGTTTGGCGCTTAAGGTCTAAAGTGAAGTACATACGCTCACTAGGGTGGTTTTCTAAACTTAAGAATCAATAGTCACTAGAGCTATAACCCACTTCATGATATTTCCTACAACAGTTGGTATACAACACGGAGTGAGAGTACCAATGAATAAAACAAACTCTAGTTGGGGTTCTCACAATGACCACCTTGGAAGTTCATACATTGTGGCACTATTACACAATCCCCTCTAATTCTAAGTTACACAAACCTAGGTATAGGGCCCCACTCACGATATGCACAATGTGTGTGTGGAGGGAGAATGATGCATACCCCTTACCCCCACCTACAAAATAGCCAGAAAATTTCCCAGGCATCTGTCGCAACCCTAGTGGAGTCGCCATCCATCGCAACCGGAATCGCGACGGGATGGCAAAATAAAAAAAAGGACGGTTCAAATAGAGATTTGAAGTCGTCACCATAGTTATTTCTGGAAAACTATGAAAAACCACAAAATAAAGCAAGTTTGCGAAAAACCAAATTTGGGATCCGGGAGTCGATTACGTGTAGGAAAGGTGTTAGCACCCTACAACGCCCGCCCGAAGGTAGTACCTTTAATTAAAAATGGAAAGTTGACGTGGTTTTCAAAATGTTGACTTTCCCCAAAAATATAAAAGAAATAATACTAAAAAGAAACAAAAATATTTTTTTGGTATTTTTTGGCCCGACAAGGATTAACCTTGGTCCTATGTATTCTCATTCAAAATGAGAAATCAGGGTTACATAGTTCTTTAATAAAAACGATTTGGAAAACTATTTGGAAAATGATTTAATTTTTTTGGAAGTGAAGCTGACAAGGACTGGCCTTACTCCTACGTATCTCACAATGGAGAATCAAGGATCACGTAGTTCTTAAAAATATACTTTTTACTTGAAAATGTTGATGTTTTTGTATTTTGAAAATTTTATGTTTTTCTTGGTATTTTTGAATTACTTGAAAATATATGTCAAACGACACGAGCAGTCGGATGAACACTAAAAGAGAAAAAAAAAACTATTTTTGGTATTTTCGAAAGTGAGTGTCACACGGTGCGGGCAACTGGACAAACACTAAAAGAGAAATAAAACTATTTTTGGCTTTTTTGAAAATGAGTGTCGCACGGTGCGGGCAACCAAAGAAACATGATAAAGAAAAAGCGAACATTTTTTATTTTTTTGATTTTTTCTATTTTTTTGTATTTTTTTATAATTTAAAATATTTTTGTATTCTCTTTTTAGGAAAAAAATTTAATAACAAAAGAAGGATAAAAGTGAAAAAAAAAATAGTAGGGTGCATGAAGTAAACATAAAACACAGGCCCAAAAATGAGAAACAAAGACATAGGGGGTGTCTGAAGTAAATGTGAGGGTGTAGCGAGTAATAGATCAACACAAGCCTAAAAATGAGAAATAAAGACATAGGGGGTGCGAGACTATGATATATGAGAGGTGCACGAAGTAAGCAGGTGGGGTGCGTAAAGTAAATGTGAGGGTGCAAAATGCATACATACAGGCCTAAAAATGAGAAACAAAAACATAGGGGGTGAGAGACTATCACATATGGTAGGTGCACGAAGTAAGCATGTGAGGTGCGTGAAGTAAATGTGAGGGTGCAACTAGTAATGCATAAACACAGGCCCACAAATGAGAAAGAATGACATAGGGGGTGCGAGATTATGACATATATGAGTTGCACGAAATAAGCAGGTGGGGTGCGTGAAGTAAATGTGAGGGTACACCGAGTAATGCATAAACACAAGCCCAAAAATGAGAAACAAAGACATAGGGGGTGCAAGACTATCACATATGGGAGGTGCACGAAGTAAGTAGGTAGGGTGCGTGAAGTAAATGTGAGGGTGCGGCGAGTAATGCATAAACACAAACCCAAAAATGAGAAACAAAGATATAGGAGTTAGAAGTTATCAAAATATAGAGGTGTATGAAGTGAAAATAGGGGGTGCAGATATTAAGATGGGTGCACGAAGAAAACAAATCGAGTCTTTTTTAAAAAACTCTAATTAAAACTAAAACTCCCTTTTTCTGGCAGCCTCTTCCTCCTCATCTCTGCACACCACCACGGCTCCAACAGCAGGAGACATGTGCTCATCCTTCTTTGGCCACCACAAACTACCTGCGACACCGCCAGCGACGAAGTTGGGAATCTCGCCGGCGACGACGCTTTTCACCTTTTCTCCTTGCGCGAAGCATAGTGTCCCCTACGTCTTCTCATTTTTGCAAAATCTGGACCAGGACCTGGCAACCTCCTCTTCCACTATTTGACGCGGACAACTTCTATGGAGTTCCAGCAGTCGTCGCCTCTAGCTATCGTTTCTGGTGCCGCTGGAAATGCAATCAGAGATGTCGATTCTGGCTTTCGTTTCTCACGCAAACCACCATCGCTCGGTTTCCCGTGATTCTTTTTCCACGACCCAACGAAGCCACCGTAGGTGATATCAAACAAAGCCGCCAATGCCTTGCAACCTCCGCTCGAGATCCAAACCCGTCGGCAGCAATGCGGCGACTATTCTTTCTCCTTTCTCTGGTTCGATGTTTTGATGTTGGGTTGCGATGATGAATAAAAATTAAACAAAATATGATTAAAATAAAAATTAAGAATTAAAATAAAAAACAAAAATAAAAAATAAAATAAAATAAAATAAAATAAACAAGATAAAGAAACCAAGATTAAATAAAATAAAACAAGATTACACTAAATTTAAAATGAGATGAAAACAAAGTAGGAATATATTCATACTCAAATTAATGTTCACTACTCTTTTGTTTTCTTTTTTTTTTATTTCCTCCTCTTCCTAATTATTTTCTGAAAACAAAATTATGTTTTACCAGACGAAATTGGATGTTGACAAATAGCATGGGTGTACAAATTGTACTAAGTTAGGTACTATTCCTTTGAATACATATACTCGGCTTGTTATCGGAACAAGTTTCCATACTGACTTGTTCTACAGTTATTATGAAACTAAAGAATATTTTGAGTAATCTATTGCTCCTCTTGAAGTCCATCATATCTTCACATCCATTTTGGCCCATCAGAAAAGCATATGAACCCCGTTAAGCTTATTGGACTTGTATGGATCTAGGCCCTATTGAATCTTCTTCATCATACTTCTTGCGCTTGGGCCTTTTGATGGACTTGAGCTTGGACTAGAGCTTAAGCCTTGAAGTTGGCCCGGGCTTGATTCATGATTGTCGTTAACGCAGTCAAATTAATACTACTTATCTATAACAACTTCAATATTGTTAAGAAAGTAGACAAGAAAATAGAAAGGGCAAAGTAACTCAAAGTCGTCTCCCAATGAACACAAAATTGATCTCTAAAACGTTAGTTCTTATTAAAAGTATACAAAAGAGTTAGTGAAATGAAATAATAAAAATATGATAGGATTAAGATAAACAAAGAAAGAAATAAAATTGAAAAGATAAAAAGAGATAAAAAACAATAGGAAAGAAAATAGGTTGATTTCATTGTTTTTTAAAAATTGGATTTATCATATTGGTTTCCTAAATATTATTGTTATTGATTTCTTGTTTAAGATTTCAAATTAATCAATGTAACTTCTTAATTAATTTGTTGGTGTCCTCACTTTTAACTAAAGTAACTTCTCAATCAAAAGCAACAACTTTGTAGATTAATATCATTGTAAATTTAACTAAAGTAACTTCTCAATTAAATATTACTAATCCTAATCATGTTTATTTTTTTACTCCTTATATCTAGTGAAAAACTAATTAACCAAAGTAACTTCTTGATTAATTCTAATCAATGTTTTCACCTTTAATCAAAGTAACTTCTCAATTATTAGCAAAAACTCCATTCAATCATATGAAAGTTTCTAAATTTAACCAAAATAAATTCTCAATTAAAATTTAAAAATCCTTGGACTCATATGATTGTTATGTTTTGTAGATTTAATACTGTGCTAACTTACTATAGTGTAAAAATCATTACTTTTACTAGATTAAGAAGCAAAAGATATAGATAAAAATAAATCACAACAAGAATCAAAAGAACAAACAAATTTATTCTAACCTCAAAATCCAATTAAGAAATTAAAGTGAAACTAACCCTTGAAGTTTTGCCCTCCATGGAATACAAAATAAAATAAAAATAGAAGAACAGAATGTGGGATGAGAGAAGCAAGTTAGGTAAGTAATTTAACAAATTCATTTATTGTGAGTTTTATAAATTCCATATCATGTAATTGCATATTATTTCTACCTATATAAATTTTCTCTTTTTGTGTTTACATTTTATAATTTTAATTTTACTCTTTATAATTTTGTTAAGTGATCTTTTAATAGTAACCATTATATTGAGTTTTTTTTTCTTTTGAAATTGTCATGGATTTCATTTTCTTTTCTTTTTTTTATCATATTTATAGTTTCTACACTAATATTAATATATTTTTTTAACTGTTGTTTCTATTTTTTTTTTAAACTTAAAAAATGCAGACACATCCCACCTTTGTTTTTTCTAGTTTATATGAGGATTATATAGTTATGTGTTGAAGTATTGTTTAAAAGATATGAATACATAAACATGTTACGACATTTAGAACAATACCAGAATATTATAATAGAATATAATCAGTTCAATTTTTGGTTATATTTATTATCATCAAAATTGTTAAGGAATTAACATGGAAGTTAAAAATAAATAGAAACATCCACAAAAAACACCACAAGAAAAGCGGAAATTGAGTAAGGAATAAGAAGAAATAAAAAGAGTAATAAAAGAAAAAAGCTCTAACATGGTTTAACGAGAGGTTAATATACTTTAATCTACATCCAAAGAAAATGCTTCATGAACTAGTTATTTCACGATAAACTTGGTTCTTTGATAATTATATTAGTTATCAGAAATACACTACGACAATTCATCGGTTATATCATAATAGTATACTCATCTTACCTCATTGATAAAGTTACTATCTTCCATATAATAACGGTGTCATACATAGTAAACATTGGAATGATGAGAGGATTTTTAGTGTCCACACAACTAGCATTGCATCGGTCTACAAACAACTCAATGTGATCATCTCTATTCTTACATCCAACACTACCATAAACTATACTATTGCAAGATGCCCTTGAAGTATCTTAGGATTGAATGCTTGCCAATGCACTCACTGAATATTTCATGTTAACTTTCTTAAAATAATCATAACATATGCTATGCCAAGGTGAGTGCAAACCATTGCCTACATCACAAATCCAAAAATATTTGCATATGGTACAATATCGGGATAAGTTTAAACCATCCACTGTTGAAGAGATTGTTTAACCCATCCACCGTTGAGGAGATTGTTGATTACTCAAACTGTAATGTCGAGTCAGAGGGGTGGGTTACCCAACGACGAAGATGAACCTATTTTTTGTTTGCGTTTCTAAATTTTCACATAAAAGTACACTTTTACGTCTCATGTAAATCTGACATAAAAGAACCTTTTTTTTTTGGCTCATGTAAATCTGACATAAAAGATCATATTTCTTTTACATCTATATCTATAATCGTTCTTTATGTGACCTAATTGCCTCAATAAAATTGATATACTAAACCTCTCTTGTTCTAGTGTGAACGTTATCTAATTCCTGTTTTTCAAAAACTAGATATTTATTTCAGAATATTTTCGAAGACATGATCTAACCGAGGAACATATATAATTGACACAAAAGTCAGAATATGGTTATGATAGATAGGTGACTTTTGTGGACTAAATCGCAAACTGTCCCGTAAAACACATTCCCGGGAGATAAGCAAACAAAACCCATAAAACACGCAGCAGTCCACAGAAAAATCTACTGAAATTATTGTCACTCAATGTTCAGAACCAAGCCGCACGTCAAAGAAATTCTTATGAAGTTTATACATCGCACACAAGTTTGACTCCTTCAATTTTCCTAGTAATCAGCTTGAGCTCTAACTTTCAGGCTTAGTACTCAATGAACTTTCTTCTTCTTACTCTGTTTATCCCTTCTCTTGCTTCAGCAGTAAACGTATCATCAATTTCGCAATCCAAGTCCCTCACTTATGGAAACACTTTAGTTTCTAACCCACTGGGAACCTTTGAGTTTGGTTTTTTCCATTTTGGAAATTCCAACAAAATCTACCTCGGCATTTGGTACAAGAATATTCCGATTCAAAACGTTGTTTGGGTTGCAAACGGTGCCAATCCTATCAATGATTCCTCTGCCATCTTGACACTAAACAGTTCTGGCAACTTGGTCCTTACACACAACAATATGGTTGTTTGGTGCACTAGTTCTCCAAACTTTGCACAGAATCCAGTAGCAGTACTTTTGGATTCTGGTAATCTTGTAATAAGAGATCAGAGTGCAGCAAATACAGAGGAATACTTGTGGCAAAGTTTTGATTACCCTTCTAATACAATGGTTGCTGGAATGAAGATTGGTTGGGACATCAAAAGAAATCTTAGTATTTCTCTGGTAGCTTGGAAGAGTTATGACGATCCAACACCAGGAGAATTCTCGTGGGGCATTAAACTGAATCCTTATCCTAATATGTATGTGATGAAGGGAACCAAAAAGTACCACAGAGCTGGACCATGGAATGGATTACGCTTCAGTGGCCGGCCAGATCTGAGGCCTAATAAGATTTACAATTATGAGTTTGTTTCCAACAATGAAGAGATTTATTACACATGGACCCTCGCGAATACTAGTTTCATAACAATTATTGTCCTTAACCAAACCTCGCCAGAACGTCCTCGTTATGTATGGTTAGAGGATAGTAAATCATGGCAACCTTATACCACACCAGCAGACCTCTGCGACCATTATGGGGTTTGTGGAGCCAATGCATATTGCGCCCCTTCTGCATTACCAATGTGTGAATGTTTAAAAGGATTCGAGCCTAAGTCTCCTCAAAACTGGGACTCAACGGACTGGTCAAAAGGATGTGTCCTTAAACATCCTTTGAATTGCAAGAATGATGATTTTGTCCTTGTGGATGGCTTGAAAGTACCGGATACTGAACATACCTTTGTGGATAAGAGTATTGATCTAGCGCAATGCAGAAGCAAGTGCTTCAATAATTGTTCCTGCATGGCATATACAAGTAATGATATTAGTGGAGCAGGAAGTGGTTGTGTGATGTGGTTTGGTGATTTATTTGACATCATACTCTATTCAAATCTTACATATGGGCAGGGTTTATATATCCGGCTGCCTAAGTCAGAAATAGGTAAACTTCTTTTCTACTCATCAGTTTCAATCTTGTCTTCGGGAATTTAGTTTGAGCCTTCAAAAATGAATTTAACTGTTGTTATTTTTTTTTTATCAAATTCAACTGCAAAGATGCTATCATCAGACCGAGGAAGTCAAAAATAAGACTTGTAATCACCATCACTGTGTCTTCAGGGTTGCTTTTACTTGGTATTTTTTTCATCTGCAAAGTCTGGAAGAACGAAAATGGTAAAGTAATTTTCCTTTTCTCTAACTCTAAAATAGGCCGAAGAGTTCCTGTACTGCATTTGTGGAAGAATGTGATGTGTAAAGTGAGAAAGTAAAAGTAAATTCACTGAATTAAAATATCTGATAAATATAATCAAAGAGGTAGAAAATTATATATATATATATATATATATATATATATATATATATATATATAAACTCAAAAGGAAAATAACTATCATTCATTTTGCTTGATGACCCATTAGCATGGTCAACAAATTTTATATTCTGCTGAAACAATATATACTTTAACTAGTTTCATTTTCGTTCCATTAATCTCTAATTAATCTCTTTTTCAGTGAATTCAAAGCAAGAAAATAACTTTGAAACATACGTGAACGATTTGGATCTCCCATTGTTTGATTTGCCATCAATTACAGCTGCCACTAACAATTTCTCGGACATGAATCAGATTGGGGAAGGTGGTTTTGGACCGGTATATTGGGTAATTCAATGCTTTTATTTGGCGAATTTCAATATTAGAAGACTATTAGAGAGTTGTTAATGTTATAAAAAAGTGATTGAAGTACGATTATTAATATTATGTAGAGTCCATACTCACATGAATCTAATTTGCAGGGAAAACTATTCAGTGGACCAGAAATTGCTGTAAAGAGACTTTCACAGAATTTAGGACAAGGAATAACCGAGTTTATAAATGAAGTCAAACTAATTGCAAAACTTCAGCACAGAAATCTTGTAAAACTTCTAGGTTGTTGCATTCAAAACCAAGAAAAAATATTGGTTTACGAATACATGTCTAACGGCAGCCTAGATTATTTCATTTTTGGTATCATGATCTCTTACTTTAGTACTACTAGTGTTTTATGACTATATAATAGACAGAAGCTTCTCAAGCAAGAATATTCATTTTTTAATGAATAATTTTGCCTTGAAACGCAGATCATATAAAAGGTAAATTACTTGACTGGAAAAAGAGATTCCACATAATTTGTGGACTTGCAAGAGGACTTACGTATCTTCATGAAGATTCTTGACTAAGGATTGTCCATAGAGACCTCAAAGGTAGTAATGTTCTTCTAGATGAGAATTTCAATCCAAAAATATCAAACTTTGGATTGGCTAAAACTGTTGGAAGAGAGGAGATGCAAGGAAACACAAACATGATAGTTGGAACATTGTGAGTATCTGCATGTTTCAAAACCTATTTTTCATGTACAAACAAGCTATGTAAACTTCATTTCTTCAATGGTTTATTTCAGTGGGTACATGGCACCAGAATATGCTGTTGATGGACAATTTTCTATAAAGTCTGATGTATTCAGCTATGGTGTTATACTATTGGAGATTATATGTGGGATAAAAAATAGAGGACGATATCGTGGAAAGCAATATAACCTTGTTGCTCATGTAAGCACTTCACTAATTATTATTCTGGCCATCTTATATAATATTTACATTATTGTTCATCTTAATTTTTTTTTTTGTATTTAGGCATGGACACAGTGGAAATTTGGAAAGACTTTAGAAATAATTGACACAAACATTAAGGATTCATCCATTGAATGTGAAGTGTTATGTTGCATCCATATTGGGCTATTGTGTGTTCAACAGTACCCAGAGGATAGGCCTACAATGAGTTCAATAGTTTTAATGTTGGGAAGTGAGATGGATTTGGATGAACCTAAAAAGCCCGGGGTTTTCAACAAGAAGGAATCCGTTGAAGCAATTACAAACTCAAGTAGTTCAATCAATGACCTTACCATAACCTTAAGTGGTCGATGAAAATCAGTAAGATGGGTTCACTTGCACTAAATTGAGTATAATTCCTTCAGAAAAAATTTATATGCTGACATATTCTATAATAATTTTAAAAATATTGTGAGTAATTTTATTCCATGTACATTTGCAACTTTTATGGTATCCGAAAATGAAAAAGTTTGTGAAAGATTTGTGACCAGTTCTTATATTTTATTATGCTTGACATTGACTACTATAGAAAAATGTGCTTTTAGTAAACTACAAAGTTTGCTATTGATGTGAGTCCAACTAGGTAGAAGAAAAGAAGGTGATATCGTTTTTAATGAAGCTTAATTGTTATAATTACTCAAGAAAAGGACTATGTCGATTCATTTTAAAAGTTTGAGGACCAAAATATATTAAAATTTCGAACAATAACAGAAAAAAGTACTAGCTCAAGTGTTTGAGGGTACTTAGTTGTTTTGAGAGGACTTGGGTTTGAGTCTTATGTATGTCATTAGTGTGTTAATTTAATTGTTTTATTGTTTCGAAAATACTTGAAAAGGTGCGTGATAATATAATCCTAGATGTGTAGGAATTATCATGAAACACGAATTGGTTAATTGGTTGTTCATTGGCTTGGTGATTGTGTGGTTGTGTGTTCAAACCTTGATTGATGCTAAGTAGGTTCCTTTTTGTGGCCTAAATTCTTTTTTGTCATGAATTGGAAGATTCAGAAACCCTATCATCATAAGGAGCAATTGGAAGGGCTGGAAAACCATATGGTAATGGCACTTTAATTGCCATTAACTTCATTTTTTAATTTAATTTTCTTTTTTGGTGAGTAAAAGGTAATTATTAGGTTAATATTTGTGAAAGGGAGAGTGTAATAGTACATTTTCGTGTGGACTACTAGGGAGAGTTCTTGAGAGCACCAAAGCGTGACAAAGGAGAGCGTGGAGAGATTTTCTGGAAAGGCTAGGAGAGGTCTTGAAGAGGTAGCCATTTTTGGTGCAAGAAGTACTCCTTAAAGTACATTGCAGCAAGCAACCCAAGTTAGGGGAGCTGAATTCATGTTTGGTTGCATTTTTAATAAATTTGTATATCGCATGAACTATATTGGTATTCTTCTTTGTTTTTCTAGATTTTGTTCTCGTTTCTAAAATTTTTCCAGAAATTGCATAGCGGCGTTGAAGGCCCGTTAGGTGACGCATGCAATTGTGTTAGTTTTCTGCTAGAAACTGCCTAATGACATGAACTGGCCGCCAAGCAGCACAATAGGAATAACCCAGTTTCTAGGTTTTTGGCATGAACCGCCTAGCGATGATGAATACCCTCTAGGCGACTCCAGCGAATTTAGTTCGTTTTTGGTGTTTTGTAAGTTTTGGACTTTTCTGATTGGGGGAAAAGGGGCTCTTAACTGTTGGTTGATTGAAGGAGGCGATTAATTGGTGAAATATGCTATGGTTTGAGTTTATTGAATTAATATTGGTATATATAAAAATTGAGGATTTTAGGTTTTGGAGATAATTGGGTAGAAAAAGGAAATAGAATTTTGTGTGTTTGAAGCCTAAATGAGTATATGTGAACTTAAGCACATGATTGGAGTGTATTAAGTGGAAAACTGATGAAATGTGAGATAATTGGGGTTTTAGGGTTTGTAGGTGTAGGGAGATTTTGGGTTTTACCCAAAATTGGATGCACTGCCTGACAGCACCTTGTTTGCCGCCAAGCGCCAACGTAGTGGAAATGGCACTATGTAGTTGTGATATGCAGTGCGAGTTTAGGAATTCTGTTGGGTCATTTGGGTTGAAGAAAAATGGACTTGTGATACACTAGATGGGGTGTTAAAAGGGAAAATAATGCATGAAGTAAGGTCATGTAATAATTTTAAAGTTGTTTTGGTTTTGGAAGAATTGTGATACAAAGATAGCATAGATGAGGTTTAATCAAATTAGGATCATGCATAAGTTGGTTGCAGAATATGACTTAGGACTTAGGGTTTCCTTTTGAGTGGCCTAAGTTGTGTGTATGGTGATTATATGCTAAAGTGTAGTTAGTATGTGGCATGGGATGAATTGGAAATTGTAGTACGCTTGGGATAGTGAGGGAATATAAATATGATTGGGTGATTGTGGAATATGATGATATGAAACACTACTGGAAGTAGCTAATGATGCTATATGTATTCTTGATGAGTATTGGTATGGATTGAGTGTGCTAGAAATTGTCCAGGAATGTAGAAACAAATAAGATTTGATGTACTATATATTGTTTATTAATTATTTATTTTGTTAGCTCACCATATCTGCTTTTGTTTGGAGATACTCGTGTAACTTGTTACACGGGAGTAGATGATATTTTAGGTGGAGCTAGTGAGACGTAGAATCGGAGACGGACTAGTAAATTTGGTATCAGAGCAAAAGTTTTAAGGATTTTTGGGGCAACCCGAGCCTAACTTGCACTATTTTCAAAAGGTTTACAAAAGATCCAAGAGATTACACTTTCAAAATATGCAAAAATACAACCTAAGACCCTTGAATCACGAACGAATAAATACAAGCACAACAAGACCACCCTTGCAGACCTGGAAACCACAAGGAATCACCCAGAAACTTGAGAAAGATCAGATCTGAATGAAGGCACACCCTAGCCTACCAAACCTCTTCCTCAAAGTTTTAGAAACTAAGCAAAAAGCTCCAAGATCAATCTTCAATAGCTACACTTCTGTATGATCAAGAGAGAAAGAGAGAGAGAGAGAGTTTTCCACTTAATATTCAATGATTTTGCACTCAAAATGGTAAGTCTTACCTCTCCCTTGAGAAAAACAAAATTTATAGTTAAACTGTTAAGAAATTCAATAGGTTGATTTTCCCATCAATCGATGGACTTCACTTAACTTAAGTGAAATAAATCAATTAAAAAATAAATCAACTAATTGAGTATGTAACAATTAAAACTACTGCAACAAACCTTTTAACTTGTTAAAAAGTCATTCAACAGATTAAAAGAAACCATTTAACTTGTTGAAAAACAATTCAATAGATTAAAAGACACAAATAAGACCTTATACATCTATACAATGCTAAATGGTCTACACAGTAAATTCTTTTCTTCAAGCTTGTTTTCTTCACGAGTAATCCAAATATAACACACACACGAGGCCTGATCAACACGTGAAACATCAAATCTTCACATCTTCATCAATTTAATCATGGTTCCAACATGTTCCAATGCAATGACTTCATATATTTTCATCAAATCTTCAAGCACCAAATCATCCAAGCCATTTGTGCTAACACCTTCTAGGTTACTATTAACTCACAGCAGAGAAAAAAATTTTGTGGAGTGGGCCTTCAAAGTCCTCAAGGAAATTCTTTCAAAATTAACGTAAGGCCTTCTTATAATTTTTCATTCACATATATTTTGTCTGTTGTACATAAATTTGTTGAAATTTTAATTCATGACTACTGTAGATGGGTCTTTGATCCTAGAGGATTGGATGCACAAGATGACCAATAATAATAAGCATTTTGTCATGGAGGAACATGAAGATTTGAGGACAAATCCTTTATAAGAGGGAGGGGATAATGGCCCCACTAGCCATGACCAATCACAAACAAGAAGAGTGGACTTCATCTATGAAAGGTGGGCCCAAGCGCTTAACTTCATGGGCCATTAGTGAGATATATAGATCATGCCACATGGAAAATCTTTCTAGAAGGTTGTAGGCCTCAAAGTTTCTTTCCTTCTCTTTATTAGGCTTTTATCCTCTCCTTCTTTGAGACACCACTCAGGTTTCTTGTGCTATAAATAAAGGTGTCTCCCCCATATAAAAATCACCTTATGAGTTGAGTATTGTTATGCTGCCAAACTTGTGTCATAATACTCTTTTAGGTCACCAAAGGCTACAACACCCCTTCTAGGTTTCCTGTAACCACCCTTCCTCCTTATTTGGCCGAACCTCTCTTGAAAACACCTAAACACCATGATCTCACCCCTTCAAACACACTAAAAATGAGCCATCCAAATATATATATATATATATATATATATATATATTTATGTGAAACTTTATTTGCTTATTAATGTTTTGGCTATTAGCATTCTTGTTGGCAAGTGAAACCCTTGCTTGAAAAGATTAAACAAAGTGGTTATCCTATTAAGTTTTAAACGAGGATATATGTCATTCTATCACTTCGTGCATCTCTTGTCCACCTCTTTAATATATATTTTTCTAGGAGAAGCTTGATATCCTTCCAAAATAATATTCTCAATGAATGACAACACAATATTCCCCATTGTTTAAATTTTCTACAACTACAAGTAATTGCCCACTCTCCCTCTAAATATGACTCATGTGAAACTCTCCATTCTTGATGGAGCTTGGTGGAGACATGGAGCTCCAAGTGCAGCGAAAATGATGGAGGAAGCATGAAGGAGTGGAAGGCAAGTTTGTAGGCTCTTGCTTGCAATGGATAGGTGAAAGGGTGAGCAATTTAGAAATAGTTCTAGCCTAGGAAGGGGGCTAGAGGTAAAGAGAGTAAGCTCTCTAAAAGATGACTCTAAAGTGGCAATAGTGAGGAGTGTTCTCAACTCAAAGTGTCTATTGCACAAAAATTCAAGAGTGAGTACAATGCTGAAAAATTAAGGCTTTTATACTCAAGCCATTAAACATGAGGAATCTTCACCCTTGGATGAGAAGGAGAAAGCATCTTGGCCTTTGATGCTAGCTTGGAGAAGAAGGCTTGATCTTGGCCATTGGATGATGCCTTGGAAAAGGAGGAAGCATTCCTAACCCTTGGATGCTTTGAATCCATGAGGTGTAGAAAGAAGTGTTGACTTCCACTTAGTCCACCTTGGCTCTTTTGATAGCTCATGGACAAATCTCCTATTGAGCATAGTCAAGCCCAATTTTATCAATTCAACTACTCATTGTTTGACTTATTATTCTAGAAAGCAAAGCCTAAACAATGGGCCAATATTATTGCTATTCTATTGCTCTTTGAGACACCTCTTCAAATCTTCACATCTTCTTTGGCCCATGTGAAGAGTATGAGAAGTCCATGTGGGTTTGGGCCATCTTGAATGAAGCCCAATTTGATCTTTTTTATCATTCCCCTTATTATTGGGCCTCGTGATGGACTTGGGCTTAAAGGTGCATGATGGCCATGGATTGGGCCTTGAGCATGATTTGGGCCTAGGCGTTGCCCAAGCTATAAGCCTTGTTGGGATTACATCAATTCTCCTTTTTCATCAACAATTTTCATGACATAGTCACAACATGCATTTGTTTCTTTTCTTTCAATTATGTTTGTTGTAGTTACTAGATCCTATTCTCGTTGAACCAGGTCGAACATAGGAGTGTATACTTGTGAAAGTTGTCGAAACAAGGGTGAATTTTGTACTATCATTCTTGGTATCTTTTGGCGCATCTCATAATCATGATGTAACTCATTATATCTTTTTTCTTGAATAATTCGTTCAAATTGCTGAAAAAATTGATTGATATTCATATTAGGTCTAGTGCAAGTCTTTATATTCGAGTTAATTCTTTCACTTAGTTGTGTGGTCTTCATGCCAATTATAAAATCATTCTTCATATAACATGCTGCCCATTTCTCTTTTTTCTGATAAATTGCATTTAACCGTGTATTTTCTTCAACATTATATTTCACCAATAAATCTTTCAATGAGTTTTCAAAATCTATTTATTCTTGATAATGATACATACACTTCTTTAAATCTCGTAAAAAATGTGAATCATCCTTCATTAAATTTTTTAGATGCTTTACTCCATTCTTCATTATATGCCATGTGCACAAACCATGCTTTGTCATCAGCATAATCTCCTCTAATGCTCTTTTCATGGCTTGGTCTTGATCAATAAAAACAATTTATGGATTTTTTTGATTATGTGCTTGCAAAAAAGTTTGAAATAACTATTTGAAGGACTCAATGGTGTCGTCATACAATAAGGCTACGCCAAATATCACCCCTCCTCTATAATGATTAATTCGCAAGAAAATTGCAGGGGGGCTATGTCTGTTTGTACAATATGTTGTATCCAAAGAAATGACATCTCCAAAACATTGATAATCAAATAACATTCTTGCATCTAGAGTTGTCAAAATGGGTTGGAACCCGCGAGCCAACCCGGCTCACCACGGGTTTGGGCCGGGTTGGGTTGAAATATTTTTACAAATTTCAATATGTGTGGATGTTTGACCCGGCTCACCTAGAACTTGGCTCACTTGGATTGAAACCGTGGTGAACTAGGTTGGCTCACCAACCCGCAAATAAATGGTTATAAAAGTGTTTTTTGTTAAGTTGGGCTTTGCATTTGGGTCATGTTAGGTTATTTTTCTTAGCCAACACATAAATAATTTGTATTTTTGTGATTTTGGTTTGTATTTCGATTGTATTGAAGTTTATTTAGATTTTAATTATAATTATAATTTAGTTTTGACTAAAAAAAAATAAAAATAAAATATTTTTTTTAATTAAGTGAACTCGTGAGCCAACCCATTTAACCCAACAACCTATGGTGGGCCAGGTCGGGTTCGAATTTTTTTGGCTCGCTAATAAGTAAGTCGGGTTGGGTTGGCTCACTAAGTGATCAACCCATGGTGGGTCGAGTCGGGTCAGGTCAGGTTACCGGTTTTGACTGCTCTACTTGCATCAACCCAAAATATCTTTGTCATTTGTTCTTCCAAATCCATTTGGCAGGCATAAAAATGAAGGATTATCTATTAGTTGTTGTTGGAAATATTGTAACAAGTTTCCAGCTTCACCATATGCCATATCTCTCTGTCTCTTTGAATTCAGATAGTTCTTTGCATCTTCTCTTGTATAGCACAGATTCTCTCCATCTCCTACATATTTACTCATCAAATCAAATGATGCCTTTATTTGAATGCCTACATATTATGCTATTTCAAGATCATATGCTTGACAATCGATTATTTTTCAATGAGAAGCTAACATATGAACTGTTTCTAGTGGATAAAGGGGTGATTATGATCATCAATAAAATCAATTAGTCTATAACTTTCATTTATCTACTTTTCGTATACCTTCCTTGCAACAAACATATAAGTAAGAAGTAATAGACCCATCATTGTTACCCTTGGTAGGATAATGTTTTCTAACTCCAAAACTTTGCTACCACCATAATTAACCCAAAACTTCCATCCATGTCTCTTTAAGATTCAAACTTGTATTCATGAATTACTCCTAAAAAACATGAATAAACCTAAAATAATTTATTGAACTGATTATAAAAGACAGAGACATGAATATTCTTAAGGAAAAGCATTATATAAAGACAATAATGTATAATATATATTTGTACATTTAGATGTACTGAAGAAAAAAGAAAGAGACAAAGTACAATATTAAGAACATTACCTGATACCTTTTGAAGACAAAGAAGCATTGCACTCCAATAACATTGTTTCATCCATTTAAGGGTTTTTATTAAAATAAGTAGTGCATAAATGAAATCGTTTTCGAAGAACAGTAGACGCACCCCACCATTCCTCCCAGTAGAGAACCCATAAATTAGCCTCTAAACCAACATAGGTTCAAAATTTGCTAATTATTGAAAGAAATTTTTATCCTAGGGCCATATACTCCGTTAACATAATATTTGATGATGAAGTCTTTACCACACAAGTTTCCATGGAAGCTCTCCCAAGAAGGATTACAAGAAGTGTGACTAGAGGGGAGACTTCTAATCCTTCATCCTCATCTTTATTTTCTATCTCTTTATTCTGATTTCCCTAAGTTGACTTAGTTGACTAAATTTTTGTTGACTTGTTGACTAAAATTGACTTGACTTAAGCCAACATGCTAATCTATGTTTAATTGTTTTGTAGGGTAATTAGGAGTAAGGAGCATGGCTAGGTGGCACAATATGAGTAGAGAGCATGGATAAGGTGGAGCCTAGGTGGAGGAGAGAGGAAAGCCAAAAGCATAAAGCAAGAGCATAAGTACCTTTGTACCTTTTGTCTTCTTTTCCTAAAGCTCCTTTTGGCCTTATTAAAATACCACATTGTCTCCTTTTGAAGAGTGGCTAAGAATCTTCATCCAAGAGCTTTTATGATGTTGATAGGAGGAGAAGAAAGCATGAGTTTGATGATGGAGGAAGGAGATGCAACTCTCTATCTCAAAGACAACCCCCACCATTCAAGATTCCCAAGTTCAAAAGGAGAAAATGACCCCAACATCTACACTGAATGGGAACAAAATATAGATCAAATTTTTAACATTTATTTAACTAGGGACCAAGAGTGGGTAGATTTGGTAGTGTTAGAATTGGAGGATTATGCCATGACATGGAGGCATCAACTTGTATGGACAATATTAACCAAGAGTCATTCGCGACTTCTTAGAGGGAAATTAAACATTTGATGCTCGTTAGGTTTGTACCCTCCAACCATAGAAGGGAGACTCTTTTGAAGCTCCAAAGAGTCCATGTTTCTAAAAGTATTGGATGAAAATTACAAGCTCATGGAGTCCATGCTTTTAAAAGTAGGACTCCAATTTGAAAGTTAAGAAGAAAAGGTAGCTAGGTTTGTGAGTGGTATTAAAAGAGAAATTCAAGATGTAGTTGAATTATGAGTATTCCACACTTGATAAGATTTTGTATTTGGCCTTATAAGTTGAAAGCCAATTGAAAAAGAAACAAGAGGCCAAGAAGAATACTTCTTATAATGAATACTACTGAAAAACATGGAAGGGTAAGGAAAGAAAAGATGAAAGAACACCCTCCAAAAATCTCCAAAACCACTCACCTAGGACGAATTCGACTAGAGTTTCACATGCTAATCCAAGGTTTAAGAACTAGTTCTATCAAATGTTTTAAGTGTTTGGGATATGGGCACATTGCTTCAAATTGCCCAACCAAAAGGAACATGATCTTGAACTCTAAAGGAGAGGTTGAAAGTGAACACTTTTCCCCCTCATCCTCCAAAAGCTTTTCCTCACACACTTCTTCCTCTTCTTCAAGTGAGGATGAAATCAAACCTAATTTAGGAAGTTTATTGGTGGTTAGGCATATATTGGGTCAAGTCCCAAAGGAATTAGAATATCAAAGGGAATTTTTTTCTCACTAAGATGCATAATCAATAATAAACTTTACTCACTCATAATTGATAGTGAAAGTTGTGTGAATGTGGCTAGCACAAGGGTTGTGGACAAGCTTGGCTTGAAAACCATCTCGGATGCCAAACCTTATAAGCTTTCTTGGCTTAGTGAAGAAGGAGAGATTAAAGTTGACAAACATGTCCTCATCAACTTCTCCATTGGAAATTACAAAGATGAGGTTTTATGTGACTTAGTGCATATGGAAAGCAACTCATATTTTACTTGGGAGGCCTTGGCAATTTGATACAAAATCTTTTCATGATGGTCATAACAACAAATTTTCTTTTAACTGATAAGGCAAAAAGATTACACTTTGGCCTCTATCACCCAAGGAAGTCAATGAGGACCAAATGCAAATGTTAAAGAAAAGAAAGGAGGAGAAGGCGCAAAAGAAGGCGCAATGGCATGGAAAGAGACCAAGAAGAGCACGATCTCCCTCAAAGGGATAAAAAAGGTAATGCTTGCCATAAAACAAATTTTTACAGTTTATCCTAGTGAGTCTTCTACCTCCTTCCAAAAACCTCACTTTAGATGTATTAAAGACTTATCTTTAGTTTTAGATGAGTCATTGTCCAATGTCCGTGATTCTAGTTCCCAAAAAGGATGGAACATGGAGAATGTGCATAAATTGTAAGGCCATTAACAACATCACCATCAAGTATAGACATCCCATTCCTAGGTTAGATGATTTGTTAAATGAGCTACATTGTGCTACTATCTTTTCCAAAATAGACTTAAAGAGTGGATACAATCAAATTAGAATCAAGGAAGGTAATGAATGGAAAACCTCTTTCAAGACTAAGTTTGGATTGTATGAGTGGTTAGTCATGCCTTTTGGTTTGACCAATGCATCTAGTGCCTTCATGAGATTCATGATCATGTGCTTAGAAAATTCTTAGGCAAGTTTGTAGTAGTCTACTTTGATGACATTATCATCTATAGCTTTTCTAAAGAAGATCATTTGCATCATTTCAAAAGTATGCTAGAGACCCTAAGGAAGGAGTCGTTGTATTCTAACATGGAAAAATGCATCTTTGGGATGAATCATGTGATCTTCCTAGGGTTCAAAATAATCAACATGGGGTCAATGTGGACCAAGAAAAAGTGGTGGCCATTAAAGAGTGGCCTACACCAAAGAATGTGAGTGAGCTTAGGTCTTTTCATGGGTTGGCTAGTTTTTATAGAAGGTTTATGCCAAATTTTAGCACAATAGCCACCCCTTTGAACGAATTGGTTAAAAAAGGTGTGGAGTTCAAGTTGGGGGTTGATAAAAAAAAGGCCTTTGAATATTTAGAACAAAAATTGATCAATGCTCCACTCCTAGCCCTTCATAACTTCTGCAAAACATTTGAAATTAAGTGTGATGCATCGAATGTGGGAATTGGGGTCATGCTTCTCCAAGAGGGACACTCAATATCCTTTTTTAGTGAGAAACTTAAGGGAAGTCACATAAACTACTCCACCTATGACAAGGAGCTTTATGCTTTTGTGAGAACTTTGCAAACTTGGCAACACTACCTTCTTTCCAAGGAGTGTGTATTCCATAGTGATCATGAATCCCTAAATTTTTTGAAAAGCCAAGGCAAGTTAAACAAGAGAATGCAAGGTGAATAGAGTTTCTTGAAAAATTCCCCATTATGATAAAACAAAAACAAGGAAAAGCCAACATAGTAGCAAATGCATTTTCAAGAAGGCATTCTCTCCTTTCCATGCTTGAAACAAAATATCTTAGCTAAGGATTTTTATGCAAAGGATGATGATTTCTCCTCCATTTTTAGTGAATTCCACCTAGGGGCCTACAAAGATTTCTACCTCTTCAATCAATACCTTTTCAAAGGAAAGAGGCTTTGCATACCCCAAGGTTTTCCTAAAAGCATCACTCATTAGAGATGCACATGAGGAAAGTTTGATGGGACATTTTGGGCCTAATAAGGACGTTGTAAGTCTTAAAGGAACATTTCTATTGGCCCCACATGAAAAAACATGTAGAAAAGCATTGCAAAATTGCATAGCATGCATGAAAGATGTAACACCCCAATTTGGGATGTCACGGAAAGTTATAAAATGAACACATTTAGTAGAAAATGATTATCGTTGAAAACGTACTAATAAAAAAACTTATAATTTAATTTAAATTGTGTATTTTACTACCTCAATTTTTCTACTGATAATACTGACGTGAAGCGATCAAATTAATACTACTTATTTGTAACAACTTCAGTATTGTTAAGAAAGTAGCCAAAAGATTAGTATGGGTAAAGTCAACCCTTAGTCGTCTCCCAAGGAACATGGAACTGATTTCTAACAAATGAGCTCTTATAAAAACTATACCAAAAGGTTAATCAAATAAAATAAGAAATAAAGATATAAATTTGGAAAAAGATAAAAAAGATATAAAACAATGATAAAGAAAATAGATTGATTCCACTGCTTTTTCAAAATAGATACATCATCAATTGTCTAAAGATTATTGCTTATTGTTGTAGATTTCCAAATTAATCAATGTAAATTCTCAATTAATTTGTTGGTGTTCTCATTATTAACCAAAGTACATTTTCGATTAAAAGTAAGAACTTTGTAAATTAGTCGTAGTAAATTTAACCAAAGTACATTCTCAATTAAATATTAGGTTTAATTATGCCTTTGGTCTCCATTTTGGACTCGAAATCTCAAATTGGTACCTGTTGATGGCGTTTGGTGAACAGTGACATGACAAGGTTGACCAATTCTTGAACAGTGACTTGGCAGGAAAAAATGTTAAATTAAATTAGGGTTCAGGGTTTTTATAATTTAAGGTGGGATAATTATTTTTCAAAAAAATTAGAATTGCGAAATTAGGTTTAAGGTTTTTAAAAAAGAAAGCTCGGGTAAAATTGGGGAAACTGTGGTGGAAGCTGTGGAGTGCGATCGGTGTCCTTCTCCATCGTCATCACGCGTGCAATCTGAGGATATTGACTTCATTGCATTCATCTCAAACGTTGGAGCAATCTCAGGTTAGTGACTTTCCCTATTTTGGTTCGGTGCTTTTGTTGGGTGCATTTGTTCGGTGCCTTTTTTGGTCGGTTGAAAAGTTTGATTTTTGGAAAGGAAATGGTAGTGTTGTCGGTGAAATGCAGTGTATTACAAAATAGTGTGCTTATTTGAGCATGGGTCTGTGTCATAGCATGTGCTCCTTTATTTTTTCGTTGTGGTCCCCCTTTTTTGAAAGTGATATCGTGTATTTCTGTACTTTGTATTTTTTAATTTTTTTAATGTTTGTCTGTATATGAATATTATATAGGTGTAGTTGGTGAGTAT
>Ga0209589_1001836_pt1 | contig 35800 bp, 24 predicted proteins | sample CowpeawhiteBW_FD_187525 | JGI IMG/M metagenome (GOLD analysis project Ga0209589, IMG submission 187525) | Root nodule microbial communities of legume samples collected from California USA - Cow pea white BW (SPAdes) (version 2) | ecosystem: Host-associated > Plants > Roots > Nodule | place: USA...
TAACTTTTTTTTTTTGGGTTTTGGGTGGTATATCTTATATAGATCCATTAATGCTGATTGCCAATTTGTGTTGTATTGTTTCAATATTTCATTGTATTCAATGTTGTTGACTGTTAAATTTTGGTCTTATGATCGCAGAATTGCTAGGAGCAGCACTCAACAAGTAAAACACCATTCTTTTTCATGGCAAATTATTGTTGTTAAAATTGTTATGAAATTAATGATCCGTTTTCCTGTAATATATCTTTTTTTTTTTATTATTATTATTACTATGATGCTGAGTGTTGGGTTTTTGCATTCCAAAGATTGGAAGTAGAGTGAGTTGGAGCAGGAATTATGCTGCCAAAGACATTAAGTTTGGCGTGGAGGCCCGGGCTTTGATGCTTAAGGGGGTTGAAGAGCTCGCTGATGCTGTCAAAGTAACCATGGGCCCTAAGGTGACGAAATTTTCTTTGTTTTCTTGTTATGTCTTCTGGGGAAAGATATCTTGAGTAAAAGTTGTAGAACAAGAGGAAATGATTATAAATAGAACTTTATATCAAGTGTACAATTGCCGATCCCGTGTTGTTCTTATTCAATCGTATATATTTATTTGGTGTTCTGAAGGGTGAACATGTCTTTGGATCTAGGAATGAAAGATATTGATCCTAATATCGTCACTTTGGTTGGTTGGTTGGTGTTGATAATTGTTGTTTATGTTAAACTTCTTTTAGGGGCGTAATGTGGTGATTGAGCAGAGCTTTGGTGCACCCAAAGTGACAAAGGATGGAGTAACTGTTGCTAAGAGCATTGAATTCAAGGACAAAGTCAAGAATATCGGTGCCAGTCTTGTAAAGCAGGTTGCAAACGCTACCAATGATGTGGCTGGCGATGGTAAGCTGTTATAACCATACAGGATTATACTTTATGGGTTTAAACTTCTGCACTGGCTGCTTTCTTATTAAGGAAATGCTAATAATGAGGGAGCAAATTGGCAGGAACCACATGTGCTACAATTCTTACTCGAGCTATATTTACGGAAGGGTGTAAGTCAGTCGCAGCTGGAATGAATGCTATGGATCTGAGACGAGGTATAAATATGGCTGTTGATGCTGTGGTGACAAATCTGAAAAGCAGAGCACGGATGATTAGCACTTCTGAAGAAATTGCACAGGTTTGTTTATCTTTCTTTTTTTGTTATAGCCACTATTGGCATATGGCAGGAGATTGGAAACAGCAAGGTTGCTTTTGAATCACGAGTATTAACAGAACTTTACAATTTATTTGTGGTGGCGATAGGTTGGGACAATATCTGCCAATGGGGAGAGGGAAATTGGTGAATTAATTGCAAAAGCTATGGAGAAAGTTGGCAAAGAGGGTGTGATCACTATCTCAGTAAGTTATTATATGCATCTTTTTGGAAATATTTCTTTGGGTATTCTTTTCTTGGCCCAGAGGGCAGTTTTTTAGTGTCCTTGATATAATGCTCAGTAGATGTTCCCCCTATGATTTTTAATTCCAACCCGTCTATTCTTTATTATGCCTTTTCTGTTCTTCCTCTGTATCTTTCCTCTTTCAAAGGGGTCCATGGTTTGAATAGCAATGCATTTCTTAATATGCTAGTGGTTAACTTTTATAAACTTTGTCAGGATGGCAAGACATTATATAACGAATTGGAAGTCGTTGAAGGAATGAAGCTTGACAGGGGATACATTTCTCCGTATTTCATAACAAACCAGAAGAATCAGAAATGTGTATGTTCTCGCTTTACAAATCTACTTCGCACAGCATAGTACTTTTGTGGAGTTTACTTTGGTCCTTGGTCAGGAGTCTTTATTTATTTATTTATTCTTGGATATTAAATGTAACCATTTGATGTTGCTGTGCCATCAGGAACTAGAGGACCCTCTCATTATAATCCATGAAAAGAAAATCTCGAGCATAAATGCCATTGTTAAAGTATTAGAGTTAGCTTTGAAGGTGAGCAATGTCATTTCCTTCATGTTGCATTGATTTCTAAAATATTGGTATTGACTGACGCTTCTATATCTCCAGAGACAAAGACCTTTGTTGATTGTTGCCGAGGATGTAGAAAGTGATGCCCTTGCAACTCTTATTCTAAATAAACTTCGTGCTGGAATCAAGGTTTGTTTTTCCTATATGAAATCTTACCTTTCAGTTCTTGGTGCAATTAATTATTGGTTTTGCTTATTTAATCTGATATTTGCTCCATACTGGTTTAGGTATGTGCAATCAAAGCTCCTGGTTTTGGTGAAAATCGAAAATCTGGTCTCCAGGATCTTGCTGTCCTTACGGGAGGTCAAGTAAGTTTTCTGTTTGCTGATTTATTTCTTAAATTCCATCTAACAAAACAGTGAATGATATATTTTCTCTATTCTTCTAGCTTATCACTGAAGAGCTTGGCTTGAATCTTGAAAAAGTGGATTTGGAAATGTTTGGCTCTTGCAAAAAGGTAACCTTTTAGCTTAATTTGTTAAAAGCTTATACCATGTGAATGCATGATAGATCTTTGGTATGCTTTCTTTTTTAGTGTTCATTTCGATGTTTTGCTTGAGGATGAATCATGATTTTTCCTTTGGGAGCTACTGATAGTGTTTATGCTTAAAACTAAATTTCATTGATTTTTCTCTTGTATTAGTTTCGTAATGTACAAGTTTAAATGATTTAGACTACTAAATAAGTTTTTCAATGTTGTATAGATAACAATTTCTAAAGATGATACTGTTATTCTTGATGGAGCTGGTGATAAGAAAGCAATTGAAGAAAGATGCGAGCAGGTTTGTTTGAAACTTATGTTATATTTGATTTTATTATTGTTGCTGTAATTTGTTTCTATGTAGTAATAGATCAGATTGTTGATGTTTTTTATTTGTTTTTTGACATCTTTATATACAGATTAGATCAGCAATTGAAAACAGCACTTCAGACTATGACAAGGAAAAGTTACAAGAAAGATTAGCCAAACTTTCTGGGGGTGTTGCAGTGCTTAAGGTATATACACCTTGGTTGCTATTAGGTTTTTACTTGCCAATATTATAAGGTTGTCATGAGAAAATTGACATTTCAAATGAAACTTTTGCAGATTGGAGGAGCTAGTGAGGCCGAAGTTGGAGAGAAGAAAGATAGGGTGACAGATGCCTTAAATGCAACCAAGGCTGCTGTAGAGGAGGGAATAGTACCAGGTAAATTATTGGCACTACCAGTTGTAAGCTTAGTGTTTTATGTTCAGTCAAATTGATATGTTATACTTTGCACAGGTGGTGGTGTCGCTCTTCTTTATGCATCAAAGGAGTTGGATAAGCTTCAAACTGCCAATTTTGATCAGAAGATAGGTGTCCAGATCATCCAAAATGCTTTGAAGGTTAGTGTTTTTTTTTTGCTAGCTTTTTTATTTCATAGATTATCTTCACTTAACATCTTATCATACATTTCTTGCTGGATTTGGTAATATTTTGGGGTTTTTTAGCTGTAAGATATAGCATGGTTTAACTAACTCTTTTAACAAACAATGCAGACTTCTGTGCACACAATTGCTTCAAATGCAGGAGTTGAAGGTGCTGTTGTTGTTGGCAAGTTGTTGGAACAGGATAATCCTGATCTTGGGTATGATGCAGCTAAAGGTAATAATGATTCTTTGTCTGTGTTTTCATGACTACTTATTTTTGACTAAAGATGTGTGACCCTTTTGTTATTACTGATTCTATTGTTTTTTTCTTTTCCTGCTTCATAATTAGGTGAATATGTTGATATGGTTAAATCTGGAATCATTGATCCATTGAAGGTGATTAGGACCGCCTTGGTTGATGCAGCCAGGTAAGATAGGATGTTAGAGAACTTTTTGTAGTTATTGATGTATTAGATTTGTTTTATGTCATGCTTTGCTTGATGCTTATCTATTCTTTTGCAGTGTGTCATCTTTGATGACGACAACTGAAGCTGTTGTATCTGAACTTCCAAAGGATGATAAAGATGTTCCTGCCATGGGTGGCGGCATGGGTGGCATGGATTATTAAGGAACTATTTTTGGTAGTTTTTTTACTGGACTTGGAGTGAAGTGGTGTGTCACCATTATTTTGCCTTTTTTTTTCGCTTATTTGTTGACAAAAGGCATCATGTATCCATGTAACCATAGGTAGAGATAAAAAAAAATGTAGGGAGAGGTTGTGGTTACAATGGAATTAAAGAACATCTGAAACATTTTTCAGATTCCAAATTATGATTGAACATTGTTCCACTCTGAAATTGTCAATTGAAAGATTGCCCTGAAATAATTTCAGTAGATTGAACTCGTTCTTTTTCTATCATTTCTCAAACGAGACAACTTTCTAACTTTCAATTGAAATTATCAGTTGAAAGATGGCACACCTATTAGTAGTTAACATTTCTCAAACGAGACAACTTTCTAACTTTTTGGAAGATTAGCTTTAAATAAAGATACTTATAAAACGGATTGTTTATCTAATATTAACTTTGTTTAGATTTATTAAAACAAAAGGGGGGTAGTAGTGTGATTTTCCATTTCATAGATTATTTTTAATTTTATCTTATTTTCTTAATGAAATGGTGTTTACGATATCAAAACAATGAATTGTCAATTAAAATTGATGTCAGTTGATCAAGTGCATCAAGATTAATAGTCTACTGAGAAATTATTGAATTACTTGATATAACAAGAAATTTATACAATAACGATTAAAAGAACTCTCTATCTCTATTTAGACAATTCAAACCCTGCAAGAGACACATATTTTTCCAAAAAAGAACGAGATTTTCATGAAGTGATGGCAGAACATAGTCAAAATGAAAGTTGTGGAATCTTCCCTATCACTCTGACAAAGGGATTTACTCACAGAATTTATACGAGGGTTTCATGAAATGCACTACTTTTTCTACAATTTACACTTGAGTCTATATATCACGTACGGTCCATCCAAATTTAAAGATTTTCTTGGATTCGTTCTGGCTGTCATTGGTTCGAAGTCTTGGACTTTAGCATTTCTTGGTCTGTATTTGACAAAAAGTACAAGGTGATCTTCATACCTCCATCCAGAGTCGCAAGGAAATTTGAATTGGTGAAAGAATGGGTGCAACTTGTCAACCTGGTCCAATTCTCGTGTCCTTTAAGCAATCAACTGAGTTCTGTATGCTTGATTAAGGAAGGTAAAGTTGCAGAGGATCTAGTCATGATCATAATAATCATCTACTTCCAGAACACCTGAGAGTGCTGACATCCATGCCAGCAAACCGTTGGAAACATCCTTTTTCACTAACACTTCTAATTTGCCAACAGCCTGCCTTGATACTCCATATCTGAGCAAAAGATTTCCAAGTGATCTAAAACTAAAATTATCAACAGGAATGGAAGCTCTTAACATTTCCTTAAAAGTCTCCATTGCTTCCTTGGGTCTGCCAGCAATAGCATAGAGGTTAAGCACATTGTTATAACTTAAATCTGTCAAGTGTCCCAATTTTCTTATCTGCTTTGCAATTTGAATGGCTTCATCATACATCTCCATTTTCTTGTACAAACGCAGCATCATCGCAAACGTAAATTCATTTGCAGCTCCATTTTCCTTTAATGTCTCAAATATCTCTTTTGCTTGGTCAACCATTGACCGCTTAACATAAAGATCAATCATACTGTTTGAAGAATATACAGTAGGAGCTTCTTCTGATAATTGAAGCAACTTGTATGCTTCTTCTGCCTTTTCCAGGTTGTCAACTTTTGCATACAATTTGATCAAAGAATTATATATTACTGTATTCCCCGGCAACCCAGCTTTGTTCATTTCATCAACATAACTGATGGCTTCTTTAACCCTTCCAACATCAGAGAAAACATTGATCAATACGCCATAAACTATAACATCAGGCTGCACATCATGGTTAATCATTTCCCTGTATAAATCTTCAGCGATTTCCAGCAGGCCTAATTTTGCAAAGCTAGAAATCACTGCACTGTATGGGATGCAATCACTTACTAGCCCTGCCTCCTGCATTTTTTTCAGATAAGTTTTGGCAACATGTGGCTGGTCAGCACTGACCAAAATTTGTATGAGAGAAGTATAGCTGCATCTGTCTGCAACTACGCCTTGTTTTTCCATACTATCAAACAATTGACATGCCTTTTCATAGCATTTCCCCACGCCATAAGCTTTAATCATCACATTGAACTCAAGAACACTGAGATTCTTCCGTTCTTGGCACAAAATGAAGACTTTCTCAGCTTCCAAAGTATGTCCACGTTCCCCGTATGCATCAATGTTGGAAGCATAGCACTCAGATGTCATATTTCCAGTTAGATGAAACCTCAGAAACCATAACAAGGACCTGTGGAGCATTCCTGCTTCTATGTACATCCTAGTCAATGCAGACTGGGTATATTGGTCAACTTCAAGACCCCGCTCATCCATCTCTCTTACAAGCTCTTCTGCTTCATAAACCATTTTTCTTATCGAGTATGCATACAAGAGAGTACGGTAACTCACTAGATCAGGCTCGAGGCAGGCTTCCTTCATTGTTTCAAAATACTTTGTTGCCCTACCTATATCATTATGCTTAGCATACAGAGAGATAAGAATATTATACGTTCTTGTGTTAGGCGAGCATCGCAGCTCTTCCATTTTCTGGACTAGCAAACTCACTTCCTCTAATTGTCCATGGTTTCCACAAATGTGAATAATCGTATTGAACGTCACTGTAGTTGGTGCCACACCTCGTTTAAGCATCTCCATGAAAGTCTCGGATGCCTCTTTAATTTGACCAGCCTTTCCATAAGTATCAATCAAAGTATTATAAGTATGCGAGCTGAATGAAACATTAGCACACGCCACCCTTTCATCCAATTCCCGAGTATCCACCACTTCATTATTGATTCTCAAAGGTTTGCTTTTGCTCCTCAAAGGTTTACCCGAAGACCACCTTTTGAAAAACTCCTCGGCTTTCTGAAACTCTCCTGCTTTCTTATATAACTGAACAACAATCACCATAGTGACCTCATCAGGCTCCACCCGATTTTCCAACATCATGTCAAGCCAAAAAAACGCCTCTTCTCTGCGCCCTCCTTTGCTATAAACATCGATCAAAGTTCCATAAGTGGAACTGGTGGCAGCAATTCCTCTGGCATTCATCTCATTCCACAAACTCTCCACGCGTCTCCACTGGCGTGCCCTCCCTAGGCTCCTCAGCATGATGTTGTAATGAATCACGTTCAATTCGTGACCTTTCTGCTTACACCACTCAAAAATCTCCAAAGCCCTATCCCACCTCAACTGCTCCTTCAAAATAATGCTCCTCTCCTTGTTATTAAGCCTGTCTTCCCACGGCCCAAGAGCCTCATCCACGTCGAGAACCATATCCAAGGCTTCTAAAATCGCGGGAATGCATCCCCCGTAAGAGAGGCGTTTCGTCGAACACTTGGTGTGCGACTTCTCCGGTTTGCTCTTTCTGGGAATACACTCTTCCGAATTCTGCACTGGACCGCATTTCTTTAAGTTGGTCTCTGGCTTCACCGTGCCGATTCCGTTATGAAGAGGGAGTCTCTGTTTTCTGCTTGTGGGGGTAACTTGCTCGGGCTTCTCTGACAGAAGGACCGCGTTTGCGTTTGAGAGGAGAGGCATGTGGGTGTACAATAGCTGCAGCTTCAGCAACATTGCTCCGAACAGAAAGAAGAACACTTCAGTGTTAGTTCAGCGCAACACACACAACATGAGATATCCAAGTTTCGTTATTCCCGTTTTTGGTTTTTCAGTTTCAGAGAGTCTTCTCTGAGTTGTGGTTGTGGACTAAGCATGGTACAACGCATTGTTTTAAACTGTGTTGGAACCATTTGATATTTCTTGTTGTTCCAGTTTTTTTTTTTTTCAATTATAACTTAAAAAATTGTCCCTTTTAATATTTTAAAAATATAATACAATTATAAATAATATTTCTTTATTTTTGTTTTAGCTGTTTTTTATGAGAACGGACAAGAACTGATTTTTTTAATAAAAAATAAATAAAATGCATTTCCTCAGCCACATTCCCTTTAACTTAAAACAGGATCATGTTCTATAAGTTCAGGTTGTTCAGGTTATTAGAATATAGTAATTTTCATCTACTATTTATATCTGTCATATCATCATTATTTGAACACTAGTATTGTGTTTAAAAATACCTAAAGTTTTGGTTTCAATATGCAACGCTTCTGTCTTAAAACAGAAAAACTATAATGATTCATGTGATTCGTGACAGATTTTGTTTGTTTACTTTTAATAATCGAAAGCAATTTTTCAATGCTTTAAAAAATCTACATGAAAATGGGATTTGTAATTTCTTAAATAATTTAAAACGACATTAAATTACACAACCTTTATTATTTTCACAAAACACAAATATATATATATATATATATTATATTATATATATATATATAATATAATATATAATATATAAAATATATATATATATATATACATATATATATATATATATATAATATTGATTATTTCGTATAAAAAAATTAACCGCTGTAACAAATGATGATGGATCCGAAGTTAATTTTACAGGGTTAATTTAAAGAATCATCGTCGATGATCTTCTTTGTGAAAATAAGAGTGTGGAAAAGCAGAAGCATAGTGATTATAATTCATCGTCTTCTCTCTACACTGCGCCGTTCTTCTTTTTCCTCTCTACATCGCCGATTCTCGTGAAGTCTTTCTCAATCAGCCCAATGTGGAGTATAGCTTCTTTTTTAATCATCACTTGCTCGCGAACTCCATGTTTCTGTTTTTTGATTCTGGATTTTTTTTTTGTTTGGTTGCAGATTAATCTTCTGAACTGTACGCGCTATCGGAGCTCGAAACGATGTCGTCAGGGCAAGTGGTTAAGCGTGTCAAATACAAAGCCACCGTCAAAGACCCTGGCACCCCCGGCGTCCTCAGATTGGTGCATTCGCATTCTCAACTTGTGCTATATTTTTGAGAAATCTTGTTTTCGCGTTGAGATTTTTATGGAATTTCGTTCGCTTTCTCTGCAGACTCAAGAAAAGTTCGTTTTCAAGCCCAATGATCCTACCACCAACAATAAGCTCGATGTGGAGTTCAGATTTATAAAGAGTATTTCTTATCTTTTGTTTTCGTATTTTCTTTCCTTAAACTGATTGTGAAGTTTCATATGAACTCTTATTGAATTGTGTAGAAGTTATGGACCTCACAATCTCAGTGTTTTATTGATACCGCGTATGCATTACTTTTTATTGTCATTTTATTTTTTGCTCCGCTGGAAAAAAATTTTAGGTCATAAACACACTAAAGAGGGATCAGGCAAACCGCCATGGCTTAACCTTACACATGCACAGGTTGTTCTTTTGTTACTTTTAATTTTGTTGCTCTTGTCTACATTTATTCTGCTATTTATGCTGCTGAGTTGGTTCCATCTTTTTTTTTCTTCTTTTACTTTTGAATGCTGCTCAATTTGAATTTTCAATGCCTTTGGTTTACTTGGTAATACTACACCTGACATGCTCATGCCTCTTCCTTTTCGTATGAATTTTTATCATATTACAATTTGATGTTCCAGGGAAGTTACATATTCGAGTTAGAAAGTTTTGCAGATCTTCATGTTTGTCGGGAATTGGTGGGTAAGTAACTTACTTTGGCTACTGCCAAACAGAACCGAGACATGGTTTTGCTGTTTCTATATGCTTAAAATTTTATCCTGAGGGCTTCTTTAACTTGCTTTTGTTATTCTCGAGTTGCCACGTCATGTAGCTTATCATGAAGGCCTGCTATGTTGTTTACTTATTTGATCATGGGCTTAAGTCCCAGAGTAGCAATGTTAGAGTTATTTTTATTTGTTTTTATCAATTAAGCGTGCTAAATCAGTAAAAAAATTTAATTAAAATATGATTTCAGATGCATAGCATTAAATATTTATTTCCCCGTCTATACATATCCAGAGAAGAAAATGATGCATCGCCAGATTTCCTTTTCATGAATTTTGACATGCATTACCCCGTTCCCTTTTTTTCTTTAATGCAGTTTTCCACGAAGGAAGTTCTGAATAGTTGTTATTTTTTCTTTTATTCCCTTTATTAATGCATATTTTATATTTTTATTTTCATTTGTTTTGTATATCATTCCTATAATGATGTTTTATCTGTTTGAGCAGGTATTGCCCTTAGCAAGCATGTGCAAGGAGAAGCTACAAAAGTTATTTCTGAGGAACAGCTAAGCTCTGCAGAAATGACTCTGAGGATAAAGCTATTGCAGGAAGATAGGTATTTGGTTTAAAATAATGCACTTTAATTTTTAAAAGAAAGGAGTAATGATTAATGCAAGCCGGGGATACTCCGTCCAGTGTCCACTTATCACACATGGTTAACCACGTGTGTAAAATTTGCCTTACAGGTGTGTCATAGTAAATACATATGATTGTATGCAATTATTAATTTGTACTTGTAGCAATAATAGTGAAATGTCTCACAAGTGGTTAATTGTTTTGTGAGGTTATTGAAATGTCTGAGTAATAATTGGTAAATTTTCTTCACATATGTTTACGAGTAGAGGAATGTATGCATATAATTATAAATCTATACTTGTGACACTGGTGGTTAGATATGTCTTACACAAGTAGTGCGATGATGTTATAGAACTGTCTAATTGTGATTAAATCTTCCTCAATAGTAATCAAGAGTAAATGAATGAGGTTACAATTATAAATATATACTTATGCTCTAATGGTTCATTATGGCTCACAAGTTGTTAATATTGCCCAAGGCTATTGAAATATCTTATGGTGGATGTTGGGTGTGGACAATTATAACTTTTCAAAAGAAAAGAATTGTTTATTCGTGATCTTGCTCTATTATGATTCAATTTCTTTTGCAACTAAGACCATATAGACATGGTCTCTTTGGTACTGTGCTATTATTCTTAAATTGTTCTTTTATAGTTTTCTTGCTCAAATTCCGTGCTGTATAATTAATTAGGAACTCAATCTGTTAACTTTTCAGTATTATTTTTTATCTACTCTAGAAGTTATCTTGGTTTGAGATATTCCTCATTTCCTTCAGTGTTACTAATTTTGTTGAAGTGTAACTTTTGCAGCAAGTTGCAGAGACTTCATAAGGAACTTGTAGCTAGTGGTAAGCTTACAGAGTCAGAATTTTGGGCTACTAAGAAGGTAAAGATATTCCCAATATCAATGATGTTGATGATAGGTTTCTGGCTGATATTATGATTATTTGAATAAAATTTAGGCATGAAAAGTACTGTGCAAAATACTTTTTCAAATAAAATAGTGTGAAATATATGATCTTCTACAGAGGTTTCACAATTAGATATTTAAAGGCATCAAGCAGTCTATTGACTTTTTTCTACTTTTGTTTTCATATGGAAGATATCTTATTCTTAGCCTCCAAATTTCTTGTAACTTTCTTCTCTTCATCTTAATGAATTCTTCTTTTATATTTTTAATATGCTCTACAGAAATTGCTGGATCAAGATGAAAGCAGAAAGTTAAAACAAAGGATTGGTTTTAAAAATTCTTTGATCTTTGACACAAAGCCTATGAGTGATGGACGGGTATGATACCACCTCTCCTTCTGCACTGGTGCTCTGTCTTTATGAGTGCACTTGCTTGGATTTCATGATGAGAACATTGCAGCTCAATAAGCTCAAATTCCAAATTTAATTTTTATGAATAAAAAAATCTTACTCCTCTCTTATAGTGTGCCAAACTCAGCTTTTGGAAGCTTTTAATGTCTAACAATACTATGACAATTGTGCATTCAACTTCACAAAATACAGTTAATTTTGCACATCAAAAAAACTTTAAAAAACTAATTAACAAGTAATTTGTTTTGGTAATTTATAAAAACTTCAATGAAGTATTTTCTTTTGTGGGAGAACTTATTAGCTGTGTTTTCTATGAGCAGAATCCTTATCATGCCTATTACCCTTATTTCTTGCTGCACTTCAAAAATGTTGGTTGAATTTTTCATGATAAAACTTGATTAACTATCTTTGATGCTTGGTTTGTTACTCCTAATGGAGTTAAAGTCATTTTAATGAATAATGACAATTTTCTAAATCTAATACCGACTGTATTATGGAAACTGCAATGTTCACATTCCCAATAATGTTGTTGTACATCATTCATCGTCTTTTATTTTATCGTATGTGTGAATAATGACTAATTACATTTATTCAACAAGAACATATCAGATCTTAGTTATGTACCAGTGATGGGCTTGTAAAAGATGGATGTCATTGCCACTCAACATTTTGGTATAAGAAGCAAGGAGTGGGTCTAGATTTTCTGATTTATTTATGAGATTTCCATGAATGTATTTAATAATTACGGACTTTCTCTCCTTAAAAGAAATTGTTCTCAAATAAAAGTTGAAGAAACATGTAAAATATGTTATTATTTTACATTTTCAAAATCCCCTATTGTTTTCTTAATTCTAAAAACTCAGAACAGAAAACTTTTATTTTTGGCTTTTAGAAGTTTAAAAATTATTTGAAAATTTTTAGTGAAATGGGGGCCCTAAATTGAATTTTGAATATTAAAATTTAAAGCCTAGCACCTATATCCTTTTTTTTTCTTCTCATTGTTAACCTCATATCTACAGCAGTTATTAAAAGCTCAGAAGGATAGTTTGATGTATATGGCCAACCCCATCTAGTGAGATAAGGGTTCTTTATTGTTACCGAGTTTTTATTTAGTGTTTGTTAATTTTAAATCCATGTTTAGGATCTCTAAACAATTTCTGTTTTTTTTTTTGGCTTATAATGCATGTATATGATTTTAAACTAGTTATTTTCCCTTATTCTTCTTTCAGATAAACCAGGTTAAATTTCAGTTGACACCGGAGATTAAATATCAGGCATGCTTCTTACTCTGCCTAATTAGATTTTAAGTTAAATCTTGAATGTTTAGATTCTGTACTATAGGTGATTATACTATTTGGTATTTGTTTAGACTTTTATGCACTGCCCGGAAATGAGGGCACAGTGGGTATAGATTGACAGTCATTTTGACAAAAAGCTTATGCGTGGAATTTTAACTTGATGACAATAACCATTAATTGAATGCAATTACAATCACCTTTTCATGTGCATGATATTTTAGACAATTATTTGTAGCACACTTTTTTAGTTTTCTCATCTTTTTGTTTGTTTTCTTGCGCATTGTGCATGCAATAGTTCATCATATTGATATGAAATGGAAGTGATACAACAATTAGTTTTACTTAAGGAAGTGGTGGTTTCACTATGCCTCTAGCATTGGGCTTCCTTCCATGTGGTCGGGTAAGCTTGGTTATTGTTGTTGTTGATGATGTGTCCAGTCAACGAATAGAGTGATCACTTTCAATTTTTGGGCCAGTTGGTCTAGTTGTAAGGACCAGACTCATACCTCATGAGGACATAGTTCAAGTCCTGCTGCCGATGTGAGGACCTTGTTGGTGGATAATGTGTAAGTACCTTTATAAGTAGTCATAGAGCTTGGAGGCCTTCCCTGGCCTTGGGGAACTTTTGGGAGCTAACTCGTCTAATTTTTTGTGTAACTAAACAAAACATTCGTTTTCTTTATCGTTTCTGAGGATCAGCATAATTAATGTTTAAGGTAAAATATTTAGCACTTGAAAACCTGTTATGTGAAATTGTAATTGTTTGAGCCTTACACTGTATGGAATGATCTTTTTTGGGGTGTTGGAGTTGGTTACTTCGTTGTTTAAGAATTTTAAGATGGTTTCTCAACCAAAGGCTAATATTCAAATTGGAAGATGAAAGGAACTTACAAGATTAGTCACGACACTAACTAATACTTCAAAAGGATTTTTGAAGTTTGGTTTTGCAAGTTCAAGGAGGGTGGTTTTTGAGCTCACTTACAGTTTTAGAATTTAAACTGTTCATTTTTAATGTGGTGGCTCTCTTTTCAGTTTGATTATGGGTTGGGATTGGTATTTGGTTTATCTCGTATGTTTCAACTTTTCCTTCTATCTCTGCACGTGGTTTCTTTAGCATGGTTTTGTTATAATATCTTGCCATACTTTAGAATATATTATGGAATCATTTTGTTTGCTATTGGACCAAGCAACCTTGTGAGTTGTTTCCTTATTTGGCTGCTGGGGTTACCACTTCGGACTCTTATTGCATTAGTGGGCTTACAATAGGTTTTTTTCACTACTAGAGATTATGCATCTAATTATATGTTTCAGTCAGGTATGGTTCCCTAGTATTTCTCTGCTTTAGTTGGAAGGGTTTGATTATACTTGTATTTCGTTCATTACTTCAAATATTCATTTCTTATTTAGGGAAAAAAATTTGAATGTGTACTGTCCTTATTTCTCTTTTGCATTTTTTTTTTGGTTTCCAGATTTTTGCCCTCAAACCTGCTGTCCACCAGGCATTCCTCAATTTTGTACCTAGTAAAGTATGTTGAAAATCTTCCAGTGTTTGTTATTATCTTCTGTAATAACTTGTGTGCAATGTCAAGCACTTTGCTTACTAAATTATTTCTTTCACCCCCCATGGTCTCCAAATTCAAGATGAACGAGGTAGATTTTTGGAATAAATACTTCAAAGCTGAGTATCTCCATAGCACCAAAAATGCGGTTGCAGCAGCTGCCGAGGCTGCTGAAGATGAGGATCTGGCCGTCTTCTTGAAAGATGATGAGATATTAGAAATTGAAGCTCGAAAGAAGGTCTTTATCGTCTTTCTCTTTAATTTTTATTCCCATTGAAGACCTCTAATTTTTATTCTTGTTGAAGACCTTTAATTTTTATTCTCATTGAAGACCTTTTAGCTGCATTCTCCATTCCATTTATATTGATATGCCTGTTTGCAGGTCCGACGTGTCGATCCAACTTTAGATATGGAAGCAGACCAAGGAGATGATTACACACACCTTCCTGTACGGTGAATGAAACAATTCCTTAATCTCATTTTGAGTTCTTTGACAATGTATTTTTTCTCATTTTATGTGGGTTCACTCCTTTTAAAGTAAATTTTCAGTTCCAATATATAATCACTCTTAAGAGTTTTCCTAATATAAAAAATATTGAAATGCCGACAAATAACATAACAATTAAACATTTCAACTCCATAATAAAGCAAAATAGCAAAGCTCCAACCTGGTAACGAAAGTGTGTTATACATAATTGTTACACCAAGTTGTGTTTAAAATTCATAAAAAACTTAAGTTCTTAAAATCATAGCATTTAAAAAAGGCATTGTCTCCGAGATCAATTTTTTGTGTTTTCTAGGTTCATACAAAGAGGAGAAATCACTTACATTTGAAGATGAATGACTTATTTTATATGATATATAACTTGAAGTTCAAAAGTAGACAGATGAGAAAAATTGATGTTATGATGTTTGATTATGAATGGATGACTTAAGAGGGACATAATGTTGATGAAGAGAAAGTTGAGGTTCAACAACCTTGGGGTAAAGACGATGGTAGCAACATTGAATCTGTTGGAGGAAGTTCAAGTAATCCAACTCTTGAATTTTATCTTCATAATTTGGAATCAGATGCCAATTTTGATGATGCACAGTTTTTTCATCTAAGAAAGAGCTCAGTAGAGATGGTGATTTTGGAGATGATGTTATTGGACATGGAGATTTGAAGTCATTAGTTCTTTTTTGGTTTTTTAAATGCTATCATTTTAAGAACTTGGGCTTGAATTATTTATGCATGATTTGGTATAGTTTGATCTTGTTTAGTAGTAATGTACTTGCTGATTTTGTTATTTTATTACTGTAGTTTGCTATTTTGCTTTACAAAGTTGATATGTTCAATTATTATGTTATTTAATCTATTATACGATGTATAGTCTTGCAAGTTTACTAGGAGAGTTTATGGAGCCTCCACTAGTTGTTTACAAAAGCTGTCAAGTTTTCATACTATATATATCATTTAAATTCCATACCTAATGCTGTTAACTGTTTAGTAGTTAATTCGATTCAAATGTTCTGTTGTCTATTTATGCTGCTATTTCAGAAGTGTTAGATTTGCGTTGAATTTCTGTGTTTTGACCTTTTGCTCTATTTGATGAGAAGGATCATGGGATCTTTCGAGATGGTAGCAAGGAAGTATCTGAAGCCCAAAATGCTCTGTATAAGAGAACATTGTTGCAAGATCTTAATAGACAAGGCGCAGTTGTTCTTGAAGGGAAAACTCTAGGTAATTTCTTCTCTTCAAATTGATTTTTTCAGTGTCTACCAAAAATAATTTTCTTTCATACTTTTATTCTTAAATCTGTTCGCATATTCACTATATGTTTTGTGTTCCCATATCATAATATATGTTCCCTAAATATTATTTTGTCTAATATGTATATCTGTAGTCAGACAAAAATGGTCTTCAGTAGTAAATTTGTAAAATTGGCAAATACTAATAATGCATGTCATAATTAAATTATTTCCTTGTGATTAATTTACTTGACTCTAGCCATATTGACGTTTACTTTTAATTATTTCTCGAGCACTTACCAAAGTGAAGGGGGAGAGACTTCCTCCATTTGTATTATGATATTATCACTTCTCTGCTATTTGTTTCACTTCAAATTTGTCTGAGGACATTTTAGAAGTTGTGAGAATTGTGATTTGCAAACTGGAAAAACTCAGCTTTTAAGAATCTTAAATTTGTTTTCTGTTCTCATTTATGTTGACAAATTTTATTGTCATTAAGTGTTAACCTTGACCAAGAGTTAGACACATTTTAAAAGCATTTTCCCAAAATCAATCGAGACCTTGGAGAGTAAAATGCATTCACATCTGGATAGTTGCAACTTAGTAAAGGCCATATGGTCTGGTCTGATGAGTCAAATTTCAAAACATAAATGTAGATATGGAGATGGAACACCCAAGAACAGTAGCCGAAATTCTTGCTCGAAGAAAACAGAGTTAGTATGGCTGACTTTTTTCTTTCCTTTTCCGTTCTGTTCACACGGAGAAAATTCTTATTTCATTTCTCTGTACAGAATCTGATGAGGTTGTAGGCGATGAGGAGAGACAAAATAGAATTTCCAAGATGACCCCGATTGAAGATCTTCAGGCTCAAGATGATCATAACTATGCACCACTTTGTATCAAGGTTCAACATTTTCTCACGAATTAGATGAACCATGTTTATTATAGTGATGTATTTATAGTGAATAATTGGATTTGTGAAATGGGTGCCCGTTGGGGCATGGTCTGGAAGTATTAAATACACCCTAACAAATGCTTTAAATCTCTTAAAAGAGCAACCATTGAATAACTTGTGTGCTTTCAATGTAATAATTACTTTTTCAGTAAAAACTTTCTGTAGTTAACTTATTGTCACTTACCCATGGACATAGAATAGAAAAAAACTCATAAATAATTTACTAATTAATAATTAACGTCTTTTTTGGATTAAATATCTGTTAAGTGTTATGACTTGTGTATTTGTTTCATAATCAGGATCCTCGTGACTATTTTGATTTTCAACAAGCTAATGCAGTAAAAACTTTAGATGATTCCCAACCTGGAACGGAGCAAATGACATGCAGTTTAGGTTCTGAGGAAGCCTATGGTTCTTTGATGGCAGCGATATCTAAAATCCAAGCTACTGGATTAAGGGATCCTCTCTTTAGTCCTGATGTCGCTCTTAAGGTAATATATATTTGCATCACATAATTCTGTATTTGAAAAGAATACCATTTTTTAGTAATTGACAGGTGTATATGTTTAATCTCTCAATATTTTGCTTAGAAACATTTTTATTGTTTTTGTTTTCTTTCTTTTGTAATAACAAATATTCTTTCCTATTGAAAATGAAAGCCATTTATTTTTTTCCAGGTACTTCATGGATTGACTAGAAATATCTCAAGCACCAAAAATCATCTTGGGAAAACTTCTCAAGAGAGTGTGCTTGATATATTGCCCAATACTACCAAGGAGAAACTACTAGATGTAAGTCATCCACAATTGTTTCTGAGGTTTCAAATAGAACGAATGGAAAGAAAATAAAAAAAGAGCAGGGGATAATCTTTTTGACTTGTATTTGTGAGTTGAGATATAGCATTTGCGGCATTTATTTTCAGTCTGTAGTTTGAATTTTCATATTTTTTTTATTTTCTTATGGGGTGGTTCTGAATGATGGTATTTATATTTTTGTCATACATGCACCTTTCTTTCCAGCATTGGGTGTGCAGTCAGGAATTGCTTAGGCACTTTTGGTCTTCATATCCAGTTACAACACAAAACCTTGTTAATAAGGTAAATGTTGAGCTTTTGTGATTTAAAAGATCTTTCAATGCTGATTCCTATGCATGACCTATCTAAATATCGCTCCAATTGAACAAGTCTGGGATGTGGATTTGCTTGCAATTATCTGTTTTCTTGTTTCATTTTAAGGAGCAGTATGTTCACTTCATGTTTATAAATTGTTACGGGTTACATTGCAAGAAGTTTCTATTTGCTTGCTTGTAAGTCAAGCTGTAAACCAGTTTGTCAAAAATTCTATTGATATTATATAAATGATTGCTTTAATTGAATGTTTTGAGTTTGCTATGGCGTTACGGACATTTGATGAACTGTTTCCCGCAAGGTAATTGTCAGCAAACCATTTATCCTGTTTGACTTAGCTTTTAAAATTGTCTAATAATTCCTTTTACCTCTCTAACACGTGCCTGACGAGAAAAACCTGTTTGTTTTAGGATTTTAGTAACTATTGAACTTATTTCTAAAGGTCTGGTAAACTTACCAAGCATCAATCTATAGTTTATTTTTGTTTGAAGAGTTGAGAAACAGGCTTTGATACCATGTAAGGAACCCGCTGATCTGAGCAATTAAGCTGGGGCATAAGTTTGCTGTTTTATGATAAAAATTGCAATATAAGTATTCTATGTCAGATACGCATAAGTTTGCTGTTTTATGATAAAATTTGCAATATAAGTATTCTATGTCAGATACGCATAAGTTTACTGTTTTATGATCAAAATTGCAATAGAGGGTTTTTCCTTCTACGTGCCGTTGGTGGTAATTGGATCACACACTCGTTATATTGTAGATATGTATGTAGTGATGCATTGAGAAATCTTTCTGAATTGCATTTTATTATATATGTAATGTTTTTCTCACTCGTGAACTAAATGCAGACAAGAAGACTGAAAGATTCCATATCACAAATATATTCTAAACTTGAGGTACGCTTTTAGCTAAAGCCTCTTCTTGTTTTTCTCACTGCACTAGCGCGTTTTCTTTTATTATGTTAATTTTTTGTTACCTGCATTAATTTTATTTGAAGTAAGAACTTATTGTTTCTACTTTTCTTTGTTGCTTCTTAGGAAATAAAGGTGTCTGCATCGTCGGACTTACGGCACCAGGTTTCCCTTGTTGTCCATCCTATGCAGCAGGTGAGCACAACATACTCATTGACCATTTTCATTTCTTTCTTCGTAATCAAACTCGGATAAACCACTTCCTACGTGATGAGTTATGTTTTGGTTTAGATGTGTCGAGTTCTTAACAACACGATTTAATCTGATTTTTGTTTGTTGGTTTTCATAATTTTTATAGTTCTAGAAAATGGCTTACCTCTGTCACCACTTAGTGAGGATGTACATGCAGTTTGACATGTTACATGGCAACCATTTGGACGTGGCATATAATGTGACATGTTTAGATGCATGACATGACACGTCAGTAAGTGGTGGTAAACCTTTTTTAGATGTTTTAAAATTTATGAAAACAGACGAACTGAAGATCTTTCGGAGGATTAAAACAGAATTCACTCATATTTACAGGAAGTTCTTGTTGAGTTCAATTCAGTGAATAGTCCATGCTATTGTTTTCCATTGTTTTTGTTATTTCTGTATCCCTCTTGTTTATTCCATCTTATGGAAAGATTAAGGTATACGGACAATTTTTTACTCAGGCTCTGGATGCTGCCCTATTACATTATGACGCTGACATTAAGAAAAGAAATGCAAGAGGCTCAAAAAAGTCTAATGGTTATGTTTAGGAGAATGTTTTGGTCTCCGTTCACTGGGAGCAACATACCATAACAATTTAGGAATGTAAGTTCCATCAATTTTGCCGTTACCACAAACCAGAATGGCTATTTTATCTCTATATCATTATGAAATGAATTTCCATGAGAATTAGTGAGCAAGAGAATTACTAGATTGTTAACATGTAACCTAGAATTACTTGTTAACACTGGCCCTTGGAAAAGGACGAGTTAATTCACAAGTTTCCTCCTTCTTCTTCTTCACCCTCTCTCTCCCTGTACTATACCTGCTTGACTTTAGCAGTACATAAAACGAAGGATAAGTGAATAACACGGTTCAATCACGGTAATAATTTTACTGCTTTGTGCTGACTACAATTGAGTATATTTATGCATACTCTCATGTTGATAACTTTAAATTCTCCAATAGTAATTTTCTTTTTTCTTAAGAAAAGGAAATTCGACTAGAACAACAGAATGTATTGATAGCAGCATAAATGGATTTTAAAAAATATGCATAATCATACACTGGTAGAGGGTTCATAAAGTCGTGGGTGTATACTATAATTATAAAGTACGATGGCGTAAAGTTATACGTAAAAATCTGTAAGTTAGGTCTAATTAATGTGACATGGTTATATATTTCGAAGATTAAAATGATTGTTTATATTGATTATAGTTATTAGATTACTAAATGAGATTTGACGTGGCTTATACACACTGCTGAGAGATTGGTGCTAAGAGTTTTCACACCCAAAATATCATGAAAATTGAAATGGTGATAAAAAGTATTTAGTTTGCAGTTTAGTATTCTAGTCTGACATTCATATTGAATTGATAATATTATACATCAAATTAGAAATTAATATAAGATGATAAAGTTAGTAATAATAATAAATGATAACATACTATTATTATACTAGAAATGCTTATACCACTTTTCTCTATTACTCATCTAGTGAGGTAAATGAAGTTGGTGTTGTTCTCCATCAGTTTTATAAATATTTGCAACTTCAAGTTATAACAAAATTTTTGAATCACTCGTTGGGTTTCTATAGTTCAATAAATTTATTGTTTAATCTTTATGTTTTAAAATCATTTTATTAATTTTCACGTGTATATATATACATTAATAAAAAGTTTTTCTTTAAACACAAATGCTTACTATTTTATCTTTGAAATATTTTTTTTTTAAATTAGAACAATCATCTCTTATAAAATGAACTACTTACAAAATAATCAAAAGTTGTTTATAATAAAATTATAAAAACTATTTATTTTTATTTTCATAATTACATGATTTTTTAATGATTTAATAATATTTTTTATTTTATAATTATTATAATAAAAAAAATATTTGTGTTATCGTAGAGTAAAAAGTGACACATCAATCATAATAAAATGCTACCCAGTGATGCAAGCACTTACGATCTCATTATCACATTTAAAAATTTCAATACCCAAACTCCAATTCATCACACTTCTTCAGAGCCACATCACATTATGTTTATAGTCGCTCTAATTATTCTATCTTGTTTATTTCGGTCTTAACTTCTCGTTTTATTTTGTATTTAAAAAACAAGAGACGTGTTCTGCAAGGACAACACCATAACACGTGTTTGTTTCACAGCAATTACAGTGAACAAAAATATTTAATTTAATTTTAACATTTGTTGTGCGAATTATTCCATCTCCATCAATGGATGAGTGTATATATAGAGGGTTAGAAAGAAGAAGAGAATGAGAATAAGAGAAAATGGGAGAGGTGAAGTTACATGGGTTTTGGTACAGTCCATTCGCATTGAGGGTGAAGTGGAGCTTAAAGCTGAAGGGTATTGAGTATGAGAACATTGAGGAAGATCGTTTCAACAAAAGTTCTCAACTTGTTCAGTACAATCCTGTGTACAAGAGAATCCCTATTCTGGTTCATGCTGGAAAACCCATTTCTGAATCCATGCTCATAATCGAATACATCGATCAAGTTTGGCCTCAAAATCCTCTGTTACCTTCTCATCCCTACCACAGAGCTCTCGCACGCTTTTGGGTCAAATACTCTGATGATCTGGTAAATAAATACTTTCAAATTTATTCTCTACCAATTTTTCTATAGCTTGCTATTAGATTATTTATATCATACCACACTTAAGTAATTATCAAACTGGTTTTCTATAGCTGAATTCATGAAACTTACATTGAATACGACCATAAATGTTATTAACAACACAGAAGCACACATTCTATTTTTCTCGATACTTTCTGAATGTGTTATGTGATGACACTAAAATTGGTATGAAATTTTAAAGACTGAGGGAGTTAGAGCACTCTATCGCAGCAAAAATAATGAACAGAGGAAGAAAGCCATAGAAGATATTTTGGAGCATTTGAGAGTTGTGGAAGATCAGTGCTTGGGTAAGGAAAATAAATTCTTTGGAGGAGATTGTGTTAATGTTGTGGACTTGGCTTTTGGGTCCATAATCAAATATCTTACTGTGTTGGAAGATATCCTTCAAGTGCAAATTCTTGAAGCACAGAAATTCCCTCGTTTGTATTCATGGTTTAATATCTTCAAATCTGAACCAGCCATTGCAGAAGTCCTACCTGACCAGGATCAAATGGTAGCTTTTGTTAAACCTCTCAGAGAACAAATTCTTGCATCTTCGTGAGAAAAGAAAAATAGTGTAGCTTTTCTCAAGCATGTGTATCATTTAGAGAGATATATGTATTACGACAGTAATAAAAGTTTGAGCTTAGGTATGTGTTAATATAATTATGAAAGTAATATAAGTTTGAGAGGGATGAATTTCAATGTGCTTTCCTAGTTTTGACAAGGATAATAATTACATTTTTACTTTCATTTTTAATTTATCATTTCAATTATTTTTTAATTATTTATTTTTATATTTTTAACAGTATGATATAATGATTTAAAAATAATTAAAATAATAAATTAAAAATATAAAAAATTAGGTCAAAATATAGTTATTCTTTTAAAAAAATTTATCGATCGATATAATTATTCTTCGGGTCCAACAACTAGAAACTATTTCTTTAGTCTTGTTAATAAGTAATGAGTAATCTAAACATGTTAATTAGCTTCAAAAATATATAGAAAAGCATTCAAAAGTCATGAGCATATGATGCACATATCTTAGTAACACTAATTAATACTTTTCTTTTTCTTTTTCTTTCATGACGAGTGTTCTAGAACATGGAACTAGAAACAATTATCTAAAACTGTTTCAAAATAATGCCAAAGCTTTTTTTTTTCTGTATGTTGTTAAGAAAGGGGAAAAATCAAATAGGAAGATTCATTCTCCAAAATTTGTTTTAGCACATAATTGGACTTACATTTCTTAACATGAATTGAAATCAGTTTATTCAAAATATCATCAAAGAAAAAACTTAAAATTCTTGAAATAAATGCAAAGAAGGCAAACAAAATAAAGAATAACATACATGATAATAAATGGACAATTCAATTCAGGAAATAAAAAATAACAAAAAATGAAAACAAGGTACACATTTTACCTTCTCCATTCCCCTGTAAGACAGTTCAAACACGCAGCCATATAAAAATAAGATTTTTTTCTTTATTTTTTTTTTTCTCTCCTTGATTTATTAATTTTTTTATTTAGTGATTAATGACCAAGGCCATGGCCTTCCCATTTCCCGGTCAAGCCTTTACTGGGCTTGGCCCAGTTCTATTCTCTCTACACTATTTTGGAGACTTCTCCTTGCATTTCCAAACATTTCTGTACTTCAAATTTTTTTTTTAATTTCTATTTTACCTCTTAGTTAAAATAATATTCTTTTTTAACCAACTCATTCCCAAGTTTTTTTTTCTTCAACGGATGTTCACATCCGATATTTCTTTTGTTCTACAGAAGTCAATATCAGGTATTTTTTTTTAAGTTTTTTACTATATATTGGATGTCGACATTCGGTATAATAATTTTCTTTATTTATGAAAGTCAACATCTAGTATTTAATTTTGTTCTACAAATGTTAACATCAAAAACTATAATTTTTTTTAGTTACCGAATGTCGATATCCGATATATTATAAAAATGGATGTCAGTTTTTATATATGTACCGGATCGACATTCGGTGTATATATATAAATACATATATTATATATTATATATTTACATTTAACAAGGTTTATCAAATAAACATATGAATAGTTTTTTATGAGTGTTTTCATTATTTAATTAAAGTTTTATAAGTATAATATACTTATATTTATTAAAATATGACAATAATTTTATAATCTAAAATAAGATTACGTAATTTATTTATAAATATGAAAAAAAGTTAAAAGTGTATATATTCATAATCGTACAAAAGATAGTTATATGTTTATTTTATTGATATTTTTTCTTATACAATATTTAGTAAATTTAAAAATATATTCAACAATTTCCCTACCGAATATTAATTTAATGAATTCAATTTTTATATTAAATTAAAATCAACCAAACTTAACTTCATTTTGATCTTTGATTTGATTTGGTCCCTCCTCAAGCAAAAAGTTGAATATAAAACAAAACCTCAAACATCTGTTTGTACCTTTTATTTGACTGAAAATTCTTTGACGACTGTAAAAAGAAAAAGTCATCCAGCCATAGTAGGTTAGGTTTACAATCTTCACCGACACTTTACCTCTCTTTTTTTTCTTCTCCTTAATAAGTATAATAAAGAATTTTGAATTAAAAAATTTATATATATTATTTAAATTATGCAGCGATTACATAGAGTAGTTTACACATCAATAGAAAGTAATTATAAAAAAAAATCAATAATAAATATAAAAATAATAATTTTATCATACGCGATGATTTATGATTAAGTGATAAAATCATTTTAAGCTCTCAATATATTATCAATGTTTTAATTATATTTCTCGCTACTAAATTAATATTCGTGTCTTTGTTATACCCATTTCCATTTTTTTAAGTTCATACTATTTTTTCTTAAAAAAAATGATATAAACATCATTATATATATATATATATATATATATATTACTTTTTATTCTATATTTTTTTAAATTGAAATAAGAAAAAAAAATGTTGAACTGTCATTTTAATTTGTTTACTTTTCATTTATTATAATTAAGTTAACCTGATGAGATAATATTCTTATAAATGTTAGATTTATTATACTCAAATAATAAAAGTTAGTACGATATAAAATATGGAAGTACATATATTTATTCATTTGTGATGTAAGCAATTACGACGACACACGTGAATATACTATAATACTATGAACCTTAAATACCAAAACTCAAGAACTCAAGTACTTTACGCAAGGACTAATAACGTCGTACAAAAATTAGGAAATTTTATCTTCAAATATTATATTTGAAGAAAAAATTTCTACTTTTTTTTTTAATTTAAATTAGCTATCTGTTATTGTATATTTCAAGGATTTAACTTCTCTACAATATTAAAGATTAAGTATTTAAGCATAGCTAGGAAAACATATAATATTCTAACACATCCATAATTTATTATATTGATAATAATGTTTCAAGTAACTCCATCTACCGAAGACTCCACCTACTACACAGATTCCACTAGATTTCAAAAATTTTAATATTTTTTTCTGCAATAATTGTGACTGGTGGAGAAAATATTTGTTGAAACTTTTACTAGCAATTAATATTTCTTTTATATGTGAAAGTTGTGGTAGATAGGATAACCCCATGGATGAGTGTGATATAAATAGGTTAGTGTTGGATTTGGAAAAATAAGGCAAAATGGGAGAGGTGAGGCTTCATGGATTTTGGTATAGTCCCTTTACTTTGAGGGTGGTATGGACCTTGAAGTTAAAGGATATACCATATCAGTATATAGAGGAAGATCGCTACAACAAGAGTCTTCAACTTCTTCAATACAATCCGGTGCACAAGAAAACTCCAGTGCTGGTTCATAATGAAAAACCTTTATGTGAGTCCATGATTATTGTTGAATACTTAGATGAGATTTGGCCACATAACCCGTTGCTTCCTTCTAATCCCTACAACAGAGCTTTGGCACGGTTTTGGGTTAATTATACTGAAGAAACGGTACTTCTTGAAAACCTGCAGATTTCTAGTTTTTCATTATTATCATGAGCCTGTGCAGCATCTATATACGATTAATATTCATTTTATCTTAAGTTTAGCATTAATTGATTCAGTTTACCTTGCTAATGACACTTGTATGGGATGAACTTTTGAAGTTTTCTGCAGGTGTGGCATTCTACCTTAGCAATTCTGATGAAGAACGAGAAAAGAGCATAGAGAATCTTTCGAAGCATCTCATGGTTGTTGAGAATCAGTGTTTTGGTGGTGAGAAGAAAATTTTTGGGGGAGAAGTTATTAACATTGTGGACATAGCTTTTGGGTCCATGTTCAAATTTTTTGAGGTTGCAGAAGATATTATTGGAGTGAAGGTTCTTCAAGATGAGAAATTCCCTCAGCTGTGTTCCTGGTATAATAATTTCAAGAATGTTCCCGTTATTAAAGAAAATCTCCCAGACCATCAGAAACAGGTAGCTACTATCAATAGTATCAGAGAAAAACGTTTGGCATCTTCCTAAGAAAATGGTCTTTTTGAAAGAAAAAATTGTAATAAATGTGAGCGTTAATAAAAGAATGGTGTGTGAGTCAACCCTCTAAGTTATATAATGTCAATCATATGCATTGATTTGTATCTGAAAAGTTATTATAATGTTAAGCATTTTCTTTAGTATATATATACATACATACTCTCTATCTGATAGATACGTAAATAGTCGTGAATACAATAGTTAAAAATATTTGTATTTGCTTGGATAGATTAAATCAAACTTCAATTCATTTAATAAGTATTTGTTTATACACACTATTACTAATCCATATATTCATTTAATTATTTTATAAAATAATTATTATTTTATAACTGATTATTATTATATTATATATTTAAATAATTAATTGTTTTATTAAGATGTATTAATACATTTTCAAGTTACAATAAATGTAATAAAACATATTCTATGACTAAAAGATAAGATGGCATTAGTTTATACAATAACCGCATTAATCTCAAAGTACCAAATTCAACTCGATATCAATTTTATATATATTTTCATTATAATTCTCATATTAACTTGAATGTAGGATAATAGATGCTTTAATTTAATCCTATAAAAGATCAAATAAGCACTATAAGAAATCATGTCATATTATTGAAAGAAGTAGAAAAGAATGTTTAGATTCATGAAAAACAATATAAAAAACATGTAAATGCAGCAAATCTCTAACAATTAATTCTATGACATTCACCGATCAAAACACTTTTTTTACGGAATCTTTCTTTATCATCAGAAGTAGAGAGGAGAAAATTGTGTCATTTAATATACTAGAAAGAGTTACTCTTAAAATTGGTAAATGTTTGTGGAAGAGATATAATATTATTTATTATAACATTAATCAAGTTTTAAACTTTGTTATAAATTTAGATATTTTTAATTAAATATTTACTAATGTTTTTTCTCTATTTAATATTCAAAAATTTGTTTTATAATTAAATTTTTGTTACTTAATTTTTTCATTAATTAAATAACATTATAATTATTTATTTTGTCATTTTATTTTCTAATTTTTACATATTAAAATATGTGAATTAATAGGTGATTATTATAAATATAATATTATAATTAATTAAAAATAATAAAAATTTGATCAAAATTATAAAATATGAAAAAATTAAGAAGTTAAATTGTAAACAAATTAAAAACTGAATAAAAAATTAACAAAATGCAAAAACCAAAATTGTAAAAAAGAAAGCCAAATTTCAAATTTTTACAAAATATAGAAACTAAAATTATAATTAAGTATAATATTTATGACTTCATCTTTACTTAATGTGTTACAACAGGTTATTTATCTCGTCTTTCACAATGTTTTTTCCCTTCTCTTATCTGGCTCTTTTCACCTCCTTCACCCATAAATAGAACTTATATCTATCACTTATGTTTTAAACATAAGAAAGTTAGAGAGGGGCAAAAAGAAAACCTCAAGTGAAGACTTTGTTATGGGACACAAGTAGCATTGTCTTCACCTAGAGAGAATTTGTACTAGAATACTACATGATGCTAAATCACTATAATACAATATAAAAAAGATGAGGAGAAGGAACTAAATTCTTACTGAACATTTCTTTACAATAAAACATGCATCAATGAATAATAAACCTCAAGAATTATTCTGCATAGAAGATGAACATACCTCACCGCTCCCGGTCAATTCCTCGAAGTGAGTAATTACGTTTTCAAGTTGTGAAAACTGAGTCAAATATTTTACATGTTCAGCAGTATCAAAATGATTAAGCTGCCACTGGGAAAGACCATCACCAATAATCTTTAAACCGCTTTTCAGCAATTCCACTCCTCTGCTAATTCCATCAGGAAGTTTCCTTTTTTTATTTGATTGGTTCTTGCGATCAACTTCCATTTTATCACATCTATCTTTCTCTTCGGTAATGGCTGAAACCTTTTGGACCATCTGTTTCAACACAAGGCCTTCTCTACCTAACAGCTCAAGCTGTTTAGGGCTCGGTGCAACTGTAAGAAGAGCCTTTTCCTTTTTAAGAAATTTCCCAAACTCAACCATAAATGTTTCCTGATTTGATTCCAGTCCTGAAACTATGTCATATGAAAGTGCTGCATCCTGTGGAACAAATCTCCATAGCTTATTGCACCTAGTCTTAGAAGCAAAATATCCAAATGCGGTAATTGCCAAGTGAATAAGTGCCCAGTGCTGCTCTTTCAAGAGCAAGTGATATAATTCCCACACAGCGCAGCTCTTTGCATCATCGTCACTTTCTGAAATTTCCACGTGAACAAGCCCTGCAAGGAATTGAGCCAAATGTGGTTTGCATTTGTTCAAATGGGCTCCCGGCTCGGACAAAAAGATATTTTGAATCTCCATGATGGCTTGTTCAATATCATTTGAGGTATACAGTTGTTCCAAATATGAGATTATCCCTAGAGTTTCACTGAAAAGTTGGAGATAACGGTTCTTAATTACTTCGTCCACAGTACTTTTGTAATTAGAAGAAACTGCAACCAAAAACTTCAAGGCCCTTGCATCAATATCCGATAGTCCATTTTGCCTGCACAGAAATGGGAATATCATTCTTAAAGATGACACCAACAATATTCAGGTTTAATGAACCGATAAAGAAAATCAGATTGAAATGAAGAAAAATCGTGTCCATCAGTAAAACATTCAGATCAGATTGAAACATGCATTTGATTCTGAGAGGTCACATAATTCTGACTTTCGCTTGCAAGATATAATTAGTCTGACATAAAGAGAGAATAAAGTATACAGAACTCATAAATCCTTTTGGGTTGATGTCCCCATGTGCTGTACGCAGACTATACAAGTAACTATGAATGATAGAGATAAAAACAAATCAATAGCAAAATGGGTATGCATTCTATATTTTTTAATGAAGTTTATACTTCATGTATTTCCTAGTGACTTATAATAATCCAAAAAAGGATGGAATACGACAGAACCCAGAATACTTACAGTGATGGCAAAGAAGCAGAAAGAATAAAAACTGGAACACCAAACAAACCAGAGGAGCATACCACCATTGATGCTTCATCAAAGTTGTCTATGAAGTCTAAATAATCAGACTTAATTCTTTGAATGGAAGTGTTTCTCAACTCATCTGCCAGTAAATCAAGCGGAAAACCTTCCATGAACAGAGCCAAACAAAAAATTGGTGACAACTGTGACCTCCCATCACCGACAAGAGAAATGTATACCTCGTTAACTATTGATCGTGCACCGTAGGTTAAAAGCATGCATATGGATCTTGCCAACTTTCTGAACGAAGAATAAGGCAAGAAAACTGAGTCTGAGGATGCCAACAGCTTAAGTAATGAGCATAGTTTGCCAACGATGTTGTTTGCCATCTCTTTTTCAGCATGTCGCAACATAAAGCACCAGCATTCCATTACAATCTCCCAGCATAGAAAGTGAGGATGAAATAAGTTCTCTAGCAAGAAAGACTCCAACTCCTTCCAAGCTGTACTTGAAGAGATCACAATCATGAAGGTTTTGAATGCTTGCAAGAGGGAAGTGAAAATAGGCCGTGATACCAGTTCTGCTGTTTTTCCAGAGCCATACAATAAAGGAAATTGCAAAACAAGTATGTGAGAGTAGACATCTTCCTCAACTAAAATATCCAAAAACCAATTGAGCTTCCTTGTTATTGCTATTTGCACATCTCCATCAAGCCCACGAGAATATCTGAGAAAGTTAATAAACAATACAACCCGACCAAGTATTATCATTTTTGCTCTGCTCATACTTTCACAACTATTGCAAAAGATGTCATTAACCCATTCAGCGTTACAACCACTTAAGGTTGCACAATCAAGGACAGAGTGACAATCCCCTTTATTCATGAACAACCATTCTAGCACCTCAAGCTTCTGTTCCAGTTTCAGTTTATGAGAATTTAGCAAAGACAATAGTAGATCCAGGGTTGTTTCTTCCAGTAGTTCGGTAATTGCCACAGATGCACATTTCAGAAGGTTTTCATTGCTTACAAAAATCCAAAAACTTGTGATCTTGAGAACACACAGTGAAATGTCCCTGTAAACTGTATACGCCTGATGAGGATACAACGAACATATTTTATGAGTAGTCATTAGGTAGAATCTCAATGGCACAATGATTCTTTTAGCTTCAATTACAGAAATTGCTTCATTGAGTGATGAAGACCAAGCCTGGGCAGCACATTTCAGAGGCTCCGTTATCAACGCAAGCAAAGTTAACACTATATTTGCTACGTTAACTTCCGTAAAATGCGCACCGCCAATTTGAAGCAAAGAAACAACACCTTTCCAGGAGATGTTAAGAATATTAACAGAATTGCCACCATCGTTTGCAGCAAAAACACCAATCTGAGACAGTTTTTCTATTGCACATTTTGTTATGCTGATAACATGAACAACAGAGATAGGTTTGTCAAGCCCCGACCCATTTTCATCACTTTCCTCCCAGTTTACTAATTCAGAACGTGCCTTGCAAAATTTTACCACAGCATCAAGGACCATGGGTGCATCCTTCGATACTTCTGATCCAAATGATTGAATTTTCTGCTTAGGAGCACTAAATGAACTATGCTTAGGAACAGATACAAAATTTTGCATGGTAAAAATATGAATACGAAAAATATCATCTCTGCAACATTATAACATTTATAGAAATCATATATTTAACCGCTCAACGACTTTATCGAAACTTATAACATCTCGGGGAGATCAATAATTTCAGAGGCATGCCATTTTCTAAAGACCGACAAATTAAGTTCAGTTTTGATCTACAACCAGAGAAATTTTTTTATGTATTAAGTCCCACTCCCTTAATAATGTGAAAATGCATGGTTAGGTAATAAGGTTAAAAGAAAATAATAACTGACAATAGAACAAAATTAAAACCCACATCATTTAGTTACAAAAAAAATCATATAAAATGTCCCCACATTGTCAAGTTTTGTTTACTGAGAGAAACATATTACCTTAGCATGTGATATAGAATCTTTCGTCAGATTTAATACTTCTGAAATGAAGATTTCTACTGTGTCCATCAATTCCTTGTCACCAAAATCAGTGAATCTCAACAAAGTTGAAAATGTTAATGCAGAAAACCTTAGGATCTCGACAAGAAGCTGCAAACATGACACAAAAATAACTAAGTAGAAAATGATGTAACTAAACAAATTATCAAATGAATATTTCAAAGCTGAAAACCATGCAATTCGTCCAAGAGCTTTACACAAGTCAAAAAGACTCATGCATTCACTTAAGAACAACCACATTCTCATTTACCACCAATATATAAAAGAATCCACATAAGAAAAGAAGCAGTCGATACTTTTTACCGTTCTATTTATATTTAAGGCTTCAGAAAAATGAAAAAGTGATTAATCCTGTGAAGTGTGCTATGTCTCTAAAATCTGAATAGTGCATAATAATAATAACAGAGGTTGTCAGTAAAAGCTTTTATCAGCATCAAAAAACATTTTGGATATGTTCGTTTTCTCCTGTTTTTAGACTTCTGCTACGTTTTGTGCTTTTATGGTGCTTTACGAGGTCTTTTGTTTCGTATTTTATACTTTAAAACTGAAAGTTCAATCAATGACATAAATAACTGTCAGTAAAAGCATTCAAATCAGAAAACACATCAGATATGCTCATGTTTCCATCCTTTTGGACTTCTACTAATGATTTGCTTCCATATGTTGTTAGGAGTCCCGCATTAAATGATATAAGCTACTTGATGTTGTAATTAGGCTTAGAAGTTTTCTCACTGAATGGACTAATCTTTTGAATTGGCTCTCCTCTTGTGCTTAAATTCTAACATATGTTTTGTGATTTGATTGTGCTTTAGGAGAACTTTTACTCTCTTCTTATTCAAACATTGATGCCATAAATAAGTTAAGAGCAGCAGCAATGTGTAGTTCTTCACCTTATCATCACAATCAAAGCATTTCATTGCCTCCAGGGATAGCATTAAAATCAAAAAGCAATCATAAGTTAAGTAATTTTAAGCACTAGTAATTAATGTCTTCAAGGATTAAGGAGATTTAATCGTCACAGCAACTGATTGGATAAAATTAATAAGTGCTTCACTTCTATTTTGTATTAAACAATGTTGAGGTATTGGCCTAGTGGGCAATTTTGCTCCATTGCTGTTTTCTTTTTGTCTAATCTTATTAATGAGTCATTTTGAGTTTTACCATTAACTCAATTAATAGACAGAACTAGTTACATTATGCTGGGTTTCACAAATTATAGCATGCAGGCATCAGTAGTTCATGGTCACTAATTATCAATTGTAAGCTCACTTCTCAGTATTTAATCAATAATGGCAACCAATGAGCAGTAGTTAAACATTGAGACAATTCAATTTTTCTTCTCACTGTTTTTCTGCTGTCCTTCTCTGTCCAATGTTAATTCAGATATGTAACCCTCTTTGACCACATTGCTATATCACATTGTCAAAATAAATCATAAAAAAAATTAAATAACTAGAGAAGCATAATACAAGTATTATCTCTTCTTCCCTGCATAGATCAAAGGAAACTCAAGTCCAATTATAATTTTCCAGCAAAGGCATCTCTTGAATGTCTACTTTCTGATCTTTGGGAAATAAAAACATATTCATGAGTAACTTTTACTCCTAGTACAGGAGAGAACAATTCCAAACTACAAATCAAGATCAAATTATAAAATGATCGTGATAAACTACTAAAAATACATACAACCAACAAAGTAAGAAGCTTTCTTTTTCCTTTTGTAAACTAAAAAAAAAAACTTATTCAAGGATTATTTGAGAGATCAATATACAGCACAGAACTCCTACCTTGTAAAATACAGAGCTGTGTTCTTCTTCCTGAGATTCTTCTGTTGAAAGGAGACTCATCTTTAGATGCTTGCCACACCAGACAGTAGCCTAATAGTAAGATTAAGTTATAATAAAAGAGATATATTAAAATTAGGAGATGTGAAAGTGCTATATGATATATAAAAGATAAAGAAAAAGTAAAACACGTGAGACAATTAAAGAGATACCTTGACTCCGAGATTGAGAATTTGTGGTAGGCAACTGGATAGGTTAAAATCTATAAGGCGCAAAGCCACTTTTGTGATACTTCTATTTAGCATGCACTGTGTCACATCCAAACATGTGAAGTGCTCCCAAAAAGTCAAGCTAGCCGTTAAGGTGGTAACAGGAATGCAGAAAATCGTTAGAGTTCAGAGTAGCATACAAGTACAATAACAGATAAAGTCATGAAGTTTCACCAACAAACCATCAGGCCAAATGCATTAGATTTGAACCCCCTAAGCAAGATCATGCATTTAGTCTTGTGGATAAAAAAAAAATCATAGTAGAAAAGAAAAACTTCCCTAAAAGTAACCAATCAGGCTCTTAGTCCAGGATTAGTCATAAATGACGATCGTGAATACTCTGTAACAAGGACATATTAACTAAAAGAAAAACAAAAGTCGGGAATTTCAATATCAGGTAACACAGTTCTTTCTTATTCTAAATTTTGTTTAAATCTGAGGCTTATATATTGCTTGAAATGGCATGAATCTTACAATTTCAAACATGAGCACTAACAAAGTGACGAAAAAAAAACAATAAGGCATCTAACTATAGGAATGTTACATGTGATTGACTATAAAGCTCTAACGGAATTTGCAGTGAGTTTTAAATTAACACAAATGTGATTGGGAATAAACCAAACAAGGATACCACAACGCAGTTAACGACGGAAGCATAGTCAGACTCGGACACGTTCTTCAATTCTATGCGTCCAAGGTCGTTAAACAACTGAACGCGATCCTCAACAACCTATACATAAAACCCTAAAATATGAGACCACAGTGACATGGTGTAGTTTACAAGTAGAAACAAAGATGATGATAAGAAGAAGAAGCTTGCCTCGGAGGATTTAATGGCTGCGAGTATTCTCTGAACATCGGTGGTAGAGCTATCTTCCGCCATTTTGTACACACACACACACTCTCACTTCTCTATTCTTTGTTCTCTTCTCATTTTCCGTTTTTGCATATATCCATTTTCGATTATGTTTTCTAGTTTCCTTTTTCCCGCCAACGCCGACTATTGCGAGCGATTTGTTTTTCTTTTCCGGTTTTCCACTTCTGCCCTTGGAGTTGTTTCAGGTTTAATTATAATTTAGTTTAAATATGTTTTTTTTTAATTAAGTAAAATTTGGAATTAGTCATTCTTTAAAATTTTCAACCAATTTAGTCCTTATTTTTTAAAATACATGAATATAGGTTTTTTAACAAATTTTTGTTAAGTTTATATGACGTTTTAAACGCATTTTATGATAGTATTTGAATTGTTTACACCGACACATTTTTGCTTTAATGTTAACTCAAATATTATCATAAAATGCGTTTAAAATGTCAAATAAACTTGAAATTTTTTGATAAAAAGGACTAAATATACACATTTCTAAATACTAAAGACTAAAATGATATAAAATTTTGAAAAGAGACTAATTCCAAAATTCACTTAAACTTAAGGGATTAAAAACATATTTAACCCTTATAAATTTGATTGGTATAATATATAAAATTAATAATTTTGTTTATTGATTTTTTTCTCCAAAAGTTAATAAACCATATTTTTGTTAACTTTATTCTTATTTTTTGTAATTATTCATGACTTTGTTAAATTTTGAGCTTTTAAAAAATGTATTTTTAATTATATTGGTGTTAACATTTTCAATCCAATAAAAAAAATTATGAGTATAATGTGAGTACTCTTCTATGTTCAAAGTCATTAAATAATAGTGAAAATAAATTAAAGTTACATATAATTAATTCAAAAATAATTCAAAATTCAAAAGTATGGATAATTAAAAATCAAACTATTTTAGAAACATAGTTTAAGGAAAAATTTATATAATATGTATAACAAAGTTATAATAAAATTCTATTAATTATCTCATTAATTTCCTTTTATCTCTATATAAAAATAATTCTTTCATCTCCCTTAATACTGGGCATTAAACAAATAATTAGTATTTAATAACTAGCTTAGTATTTCATAGTATATTTTTATTTGTAGTGTTCCTCTGCTATTTTCAAAATACACTAGTTTTGATATTTAAACATATTTTAATATATTAAAATTATTGTAGTTTAAATATGTAGTGAAAAGAATAACACTAAAATTTTAACGAAAAGTACAAATTAGTTGTTTTTTCATCAATTTAAAAAAAAAAAAAA